>Ga0209121_10002181_pt1 | contig 20074 bp, 19 predicted proteins | sample Cruoilmetagenom3_FD_187292 | JGI IMG/M metagenome (GOLD analysis project Ga0209121, IMG submission 187292) | Oil polluted marine microbial communities from Coal Oil Point, Santa Barbara, California, USA - Sample 3 (SPAdes) (version 2) | ecosystem: Environmental > Aquatic > Marine > Oil seeps ...
TTTAGAAGAGAATACGACACTATGAAAAATTATATCTCTCCTATTAAGTGTAAAAATTTGATAGTACAACCTGGTAATCATGATTCAAGGAATGTGGGTTATGTTCACTTTGAGGATATTTTTGGAGATAGATATTCTACTTTCAGAAAAGATAGTTTAACCATAGTAGCTGCTGATTCTAGTGAACCTGATCTTGACAACGGTCAGATTGGTAGAGAGCATTACAGGTGGATTAAAAATGAATTCAAAAAGTGCGATGAAGACGGCTTTAAGATATTTGCGATGCATCATCACCTGATCCCTGTGCCAAATACAGGCAGGGAAAGAAATATTGTTAATGATGCAGGAGATGTTTTGGAAATACTGGCTGACTCAGGAGTGGATTTAGTATTATGCGGGCATAAGCATGTGCCGTATATATGGAGAGTAGAAGATTTGTTAATGTTAACTGCTGGAACTGTCTCCTGTCTGAGACTTAGAGGAAGAGTAGAACCCAGTTATAATATTATACATATAGGTGAAGATAAAGTTGATATTTATAGGAGATATCCTTTTGATAAAATTGAAAAATTAGAGGGAATTAGAAGAAAAAAGAATAAGAAAAAATTAAATGATAGATTTATTAAAGGGAAAAAAGAATAAAAGTAAAAAGCTGGTAGCTTTAATAGATGGGGAACATCACCCACAAGTTACTTATGACGCTGTAGAAAAGCTTAAAAGATATTATACAGGTAAATTTGTGGGGATAATTTTTATGGGTGGTACTGAAAAAATAATAAATGATAATGTAGAAGATTATTTTGATGAAAAGGTATATATAATTAAAAATGTAGATTTTGATTTTACAGATGCACTTATTTTTTTTAAGCCTGATATAGTGTATGATTTAAGTGATGAACCAATTGTAAATTATACTATTAGAATGAAGATAGCCTCTTTTTGTCTTGCCAGTGGTTGTAGCTATATGGGTCCAGACTTTTTATTTGAATATGAGGAGAAAGATGTTATTGGTAAAGTTCCGAAAGTTTCAATTATTGGAACTGGTAAAAGAATAGGTAAAACTGCTATTAGTGCTTATATATCAAAGATATTTATGAATAAAGGCAGGAGTATTTGCATAGTTACTATGGGAAGAGGCGGACCTTCAGAACCTCAAATTCTAAGAGGTAATAAAGTAAATATCACTCCGGAGTATCTTTTAGGCCTTAGTAATAGTGGCATGCATGCAAGTTCAGATTACATAGAAGATGCACTGGTTAGCAAGGTTACCACTGTTGGATGTAGAAGATGTGGAGGAGGATTTGGTGGTAAAGTTTTTATGTCTAATGTTAAAGAAGGAGTAGCTGCAGCTGAGAAGTTAAATCCTGATTTAATAATAATAGAAGGAAGTGGAGCTTCTCTTCCAGATGTGAAAACAGATGCAAATATATGCGCAGTTGGTGCTCATCAAAGCTGGGAAAATATAATTGGGTATCTGGGTATATATAGAATAATGTTATCAGATTTGATTATTATTACTATGTGCGAAGAGCCTATGGCAGACAGAAATAAAATTATTTTTTTAGAAGAGGAAATTATCAAAATAAATCCTGATGTAAAAATAATTAAAACAATTTTTCGCCCTCAACCACTTTCCAACATAGAAGGGAAAAAAATATTGATGGTAATGACTGCAAGAAAGGAAATAGAATCTAAAATTAGAAAATATATGGAAGAAGAATATGGCTGTTGCATAAACAGTATGACTTTTAATCTTTCAGATAGAAAATACTTAAGAGAAGATTTAAGGAAATTTAGTGGTTATGATACAATCCTGACTGAGCTGAAGGCAGCTTCGGTAGATGTAGTGACTGATTTTGCTTTTAAGAATAAAAAAGACATAGTATATTTAAATAATGTGCCAATAATCATAGGGGATGAGAATGAGCTGAAGGGTGAATTGGCAAATATTTATAATAAGATTAAACTTTAAAAAAGTATAAAGAATTACCAGAGAACCTATAAGAGGGACAGGAAGTATGAGTGAAATGAAAGCAGGTAACAAATCAGAATCAAAAGTAATAGTTATTTCAGATAAAAAAAAAGGTCTGCCATTTTCTAAGGGCATGCTTGCATCTTCTATCTCAGTTACAGGTCTGGATATATTTACTGCTCACAAAATAGCTCTTGATATTCAGGAGTATTTGCTTGCAAGTAAAAAATATTCTATTTCTTTAGGTGAACTGAGGTCATGTGCTTTTAGATATATAAAAGATGAAGTTAGCCTGGAGTATGCTGAAAAGTATTTGCTATGGCAATCAGTAGGAAAATTAAATAAACCTATTATTGTTCTTATAGGTGGAGCTACAGGAGTGGGTAAGTCAACTATTGCCACAATACTGTCAAATAGATTAAATGTAAATAGAGTAGTCTCAACTGATGCAGTCAGAGAAGTTATGAGGGCTTCTGTTTCTGAAAAGCTGATAAGACCACTGCGAGGCTCATCCTATAATGCTTATAAAAATTTAACCTTGCCTCCTTCAGGAGTAGATCCTGTAGTGTTAGGCTTCAGGGAGCAGGTGTTGGCAGTAATAGTAGGGATAGAAGCTATTATAGGAAGGAGTATAGAAGAGAAATCAGATATAATTATAGAAGGAGCTCATATAGTACCCGGGTACTTAGATATGAATGAATATTTACCTGATGCTCTAATACAGCATATAATTATATCAGTGCCGGATGAAGAAACCCATAGACAGCATTTTACTAAAAGGACATTTGAAACGCAGGGCTCAAGACCTGCACAAAGGTATTTAAAGCATATGAGTGAGATTAGGATGATACAGAATTATATTGAAGAATTGGCAAAAGAAAATAATGTAAAGATTATAGAGAATTATAATTTAGATAATACTGTTAATAAAGTCCTGGAGTTGATTTTTCAGGGGGTAAAGGAAGAATTTAGCAAGGTCAGATTATAATATACAAAAGTGACTTAGTTGATTTATGGATTCAGACTCTTGAAGTTTAGTCGGGTGCATTTATATAAAATTCTTTGGTTATACTTTTTTTATTATTTAAAAAGATTTCCACATTGTATCTGCCAGGTATCAATTCCTGATTTTTTTTAGCCAGTGAGACAACTATTTCTCCTGATCCACTTTTTTCCGGGTGAAGGATATTTTGCTGGATGATTTTTTCTTCATTATTTTCTACTCTTTCCCAGTTAATTTTTATTTCGTCTTCTACTGAAAGATACCTTACTATTAATGTTAGATATATATTTGATTTCAAGCTATCAATATGAATCGGCTCGTTATTATTGTTTGATTCTTCAAAAATTAAATTTTTATTACTGCTGATATAAATATCTTTAATTTCAGGCTTATTATATACAGTGGTTACAGAAACTATGATTAAAATTATTGTACAAATTATAAGAATAATTATGCTTCTTTTACTCATAGGTTTTAACTTTTCTGTATTAGTTCTATATCTTGAAATTAATTAAATTGCTAATCATTGTTTTAATTTTATTTTATTTTCAGTTTAATGTAAAAATTATTTGGAGATAAACTGATCTTTTATAGTTTTTATCTGGCTTAATTTTATACCTATTTCCTAAATATTTCTTAATTATATTTGACTAAAGCTTATTATTGAGATATATTTTTTATTTAATTTTGTTTGATAGGAGGAATATGAATGCCTGTATATAGTTATAGATGCAGTAAATGCGGTAAAGTGTTTGAGAAGTTACAAAAGGTTGGTGAGAACAGCAAGGTATATTGTGAGGACTGTGGTGGAGAAGCATCTAGAATGTTTTTACCTGTAGGAGTTATATTTAAAGGATCCGGGTTTTATACTACAGATTACAATAGACCTAATGCCAATAGGCCTGGTGTAGTTAATACTAAAAATAGTAAGGAAAAAGAAGATGGCAAGAAAGCTGAATCTAAGCCTGCTGCTGATAAGGCAAAAAGTAGTTCTTTGGTAAGTAAGGAAAAAGTAAAGTCATAAAAAACTATTTTAATTTATTTATTTTTAAGTTATATGTATAATATGTATAATATTAACCAATGATTTTTATAATTATTTTTTCAATAGCGCTAATATGGTTGCATGTGTCCAGTTTAAGATTTATTATTAAAGCTGGCAATGATCAATCAATAATGAAGAAAAGTCTGGAATTGGAAGAATATATGAATGAATCAAAAAGTGATTTTTCATTTAAATCTTTTTCTACAATTCTTTCTCTGGGAGTAATAGCTTTTTTAAGTTTAATAGAGATAGGATATTTTATTTATTGTGTTTATTTTTTTAATGATCTTATTGTAGTTATCGGAAGCTCAATACTAGCTGGATATACAATATATTCTTTTATAAAATTTCTTCCAAATATTAAAAAATTTTTTAAAAAACCTCTTGAGTATTTAAAGGAAAAGACACAAGGTTTTGAAAGCGTATTAAATTTGATGATGACTTCTCTGGAGATACTCTTTTGTGCATATATTTTAGTAAAAGTTATTATAAAATATAAATTTTTTTCATAAGTAAATGAACTCAAAATTTAGTTTTGTAAAAAAAATTTCACTAATTGCTGTAATTATAGCTAGTCTTATAATTTTAGCATCTTGCAATTTCCTTACTGATTTAGTTGGAAAATTTAGCACACAATACTATCCAGGCACAGAGGATGAAGTTGCAGAAGCTCCCAGATCAACAGATTTTTCCGATGATGAATCAACAAATCTGTTAGAAGACGAGGATTTTCTAAAAACATTTAATAATTTTTACTACCCTAATTCAAAAGTAAAGGAAATAAAGCAAATAGACTGCAGCGAGAATTCATTTTTTATCATATCAGAAGCTGGCGAAGATTTTAAAAATATAGAAGATTTTTATAGGGGTAAGAAAGTTCAGTCTGTCTGGAGTAGATCTACTATATTTGAGACCAGTGCTGAAGGTATTGAAGATAACTTTTTAAATTCTGAGGACTCCAGTACTTCTACTTCTAAATTTACTTACTATAGCCAGGAAAAGGACAAGGTAACAAATGTTTTAATTAAAAATCTGAGTGAAGATAGAACAGAGATAATGATTATTTATTGGGAGCTAAAATAATTTTAGTATGCAAGACATAGAAGTTTCAAAGACTAAAATATATTCAGTTAGTGAGCTTAATTTTAATATAAGAAAAAACCTGGAAACAAATTATTTTGATGTCTGGGTAGAAGGAGAGGTAAGTAATTATTATTTTCATAACAGAAGAAATATGTATTTTGATTTAAAGGATGAACATTCCAAAATCAAGATAGTGATGTTTTATGAAAATAATAAGAATTTACTTTTTGAGATAGAAGACGGTCTGCATGTTATTGTAAATGGTTATGTATCAGTTTATGAGAAAAGAGGAGAGTACCAGCTGGTTGCTGTGGATGCAAAACCAGTTGGAAAGGGTGCATTAATTTTAGCTTTTGAGCAGTTAAAGGCAAAGTTAGAAAAGAAAGGATATTTTGATAAGACTTATAAGAAAAGTATCCCTGCTATTCCTCAAAAAATAGGAGTAATTACATCTATAGGAGGCGCAGTTCTAAAAGATATTGTCTCCGTTTTAAGAAAAAGATTTAATAATTTTCACCTGGTAGTCAGGAATGTAAATGTACAGGGTCCGACCTCAAGCAGTGAAGTTTGCGAGGCATTGGATGACCTTTGTGAGTATGGAGTAAATGTTATTATTATTGCTAGAGGTGGAGGTTCGCTGGAAGATCTCTGGGCATTTAATACCGAACAATTAGCAGACAGAATATTTAAATGTCCTGTACCTGTTATCTCTGCTGTGGGCCATGAAACTGATTTTACTATTTCTGATTTTGTAGCGGACAGTAGAGCGGCTACTCCTTCAGTAGCTGCAGAAATTGTGATAATAAATAAAGCTGAAACTCTAAAAAATTTAAAGAAAATAACTAAAAAATTAAAAGATTTAAGTAGTAACAAAATTTTTCAATACAGGAAAGAACTGAATTACTTGATTAACCGAAGAATTTTCACCAAACCTGAAACTATATTACTCAGTTTCTGGCAGAATTTAGATGAAGTACATTTAAAACTGGGCAGTATAATCCAGAAAGTTGTTGAGGAAAGAAGAAGAAAATTAGCGGAGTGCACACAGCTTATAAATAAGAGAGACATTTTAAAAAAATTATCCATATGCAAAATAACTACCGAAAATGATTTTTTGAGAATATTTTCTAATTTCAAAAATAGTCTAAATCTAAAAGAGAATAAAATAAGATTGATATTGAAAGGACTACAGGACAGAAACCCTATTTCTATATTGGGTAGAGGTTTTGCTATTGTTTATAAAGCTGACAAAGATGAAACTATCAAAAGTATAGATAAAGCAAAAATAGGACAGAATATTAGAATTATGCTGAAAGATGGAGTATTATTGTCAAAAATTTTGAACAAATATTACAGGAGAATGGACATAGAGTATGGAAATGAAAATTGAAAATATGAGTTTTGAGGAAGCTGTATCAAAATTAGAAGAAATAGTAAAAGAATTGGAAAATGAGAATATATCACTGGAGTCCTCTATGGAAAAATTTGAACTTGGTGTGAAATTGTCTTCCAGCTGTCTAAAAAAGCTAAAAGAAGCTGAAAAAAAGATAGAGGAACTTACAAAGTCTAAAGACGGGAAGCTTATAACTAAAGAGCTGCATCTGGAAGAGAAGTAGTGACAATACTACCAACCTTGCTGCCTTTTTGATTAATTAAAACTCTTTTTTAAATTAGTTACTGCATATATACCATCAAATAATACATATACCACCAGATAACACTGTATATTGATTTAGTCAAAAACTTTCATTAATACCACTGGTAGTACTATTTTAAAAAAATAGTAGAATAAGTAACTATATATAGTTATATAATACTTTTAAAAAAATAGTAAATCAATTAATTATATTTATTTCCATAATATTTTTAAATAAATACTTGACAGATAAGTATAGAAGTGCTACTTTTATGGTGAGTTGTGGTGAGAAGTGGGGAGAAAAGGTATAGATTACCATTAAATTAAATAAAAGTGGCAGGTTATAAAATGTTTTTAGGGGAATATCATAGAGTTATTGATAATAAAGGAAGAATATTTATTCCTTCTAAATTTAGAGAGGGCCTTATAGGAGGCATTATAGTATCAAAGGGATTTGATGAAAGATGCCTTTTTTTATTCTCAAAGGATGGCTGGGGGAAGTTACAGGATAAAATATTGTCTACTCCTGTGACTAAAAAAAGTACGCAGAGGTTTTCGAGATGGTTTTTCTCTTCTGCCAGTGAAGAAAGCATGGATCAGCAGGGGAGAACTAAAATACCACAAAATTTAATAGAATATGCTGGATTGGAAAAAGATATTGTTCTGGTGGGTGTTTCTGACAGAGCAGAGATATGGTCTAAGGAAAAATGGGCTGAGTATTATAAGCAGGCAGACTCGGAGTTTTTGGAGAAGGAGAGTACATTTGAAGAATTAGGGTTTTAAAAAAGAGTTGTTAAATGAATTTTGAAAATATTCATAAGCCAGTTCTTTTAAGGGAGGTTTTATATTATTTAAATTTAAAACAGGGTGACATTATTTTTGATGGAACGCTTGGCGGTGCAGGCCATACTGTAGAAATAATCAAAGTCATTGCCCCCACAGGCAAAGTAATTGGAGTTGATCTTAATAGCCAGGCTGTTAGCACCGCCACCAATAGGTTAAAGAATTATACTGACAACGTGATTTTAGTCAGTGATAATTTTGCAAATGTAGAAAGTATTTTAAAAAAACTAAATATAAAAAAACTAAATGGATTTTTTCTGGACTTAGGACTTTCCTCATTTCTAATTGAGAAATCAGGCAGGGGTTTTAGTTATCTTAGAAATGAAAAATTAGATATGAGGTTCGACTGCAATGGTGTCTTAAGCGCTTATAATGTAGTAAATGAATACAAGGAAGATAAATTAAAAGAAATTTTTTATAAGTATGGTCAGGAGAGATGGGCACCAGTAGTAGCTAAGAATATAGTAAGTTATAGAAGGTCAAGGAAGATAAACTATACAGGCGAGCTGGTAGAAATTATAAGAAGATCTATACCTTCTTATTATAAAAAATATAGGAAAGGTCACCCAGCTAAGAGAATTTTTCAGGCAATAAGGATAGAGGTAAACAAGGAACTGGAAAATTTAAGTAATGCATTAGAAAGTGGATTTAAAGTACTGAAAGGCGGTGGAAGAATGGTAATAATATCTTATCATTCTCTGGAAGATAGAATAGTTAAAGAAAAATTTATGTTTTTTTCTGGAAAATGTATATGTCCGCCTAATTTCCCGGTATGCAGATGTGGTGCAAGGAAACAGGCAGAAATTATTACCAAAAAAGTTGTTAAACCACTTCCAATAGAAGTTGAAGAAAACCCACGTTCCAGTAGTGCAAAACTTAGAGCTTTAGAGAAGTTAAAATGAATACGAGATTAGCTGAAAATAAAGATATCTACAGGAGAGAGTCACATCCTCTTCTTTACTTAGTAAAGCAAGAGCATAAAGCTGTGGAAAAAAACAAAGTAACACATTATAAGAATTCGGGGGTATTTCCTATTCTTCTTGCGATTATACTCTTCTTGTGTTTAGGAATTCTTTTTAATATTGGTTTAAAAATACAGAGTATAAATTATCAGAAAAAAATATATAAAACTGCTGAAATGATATCTTTAGAGAATGAAAGAACAGATAGATTGCTTCTTAAGATTTCTGAACTTCAATCCCCGTCAAGGATTATAGAGATTGCTGAGAACGATCTGGATATGCAGATGTCAGATGATATAGAAGTTATTAAGATATCTAATAGGGGACTGGATAATAATGAAAAAATTTTTGACTATATTGTAAGAGGCTCACCATCTATAGTAGAGAATTATGATAGTCTTTTAGGAACTATTTATTATATACAGGATATTGTAATGGTGGTATCAGAAAGTGTATTAACCTTTTTTATTCCTTGATATTTATTATGTAAGATTGTAGGAAACGATGATAAGGAATAGCAATAGTAAAATAAACAGGAAAAGAATATATTTCCTGTTTATTTTATTTTTGATAGGATTTTTAGTAATAATGTATAAGTTAGTGTCTATACAGTATATCTATGCTTCAAAATATAAAAGTTATGCTGATTATCAACACAAAGATGAATTTATAATAAATTCTAAAAGAGGCAAGATACTGGATAGAAATGGGGTTGAGCTTGCTATAAGTTTAGTTGAAAAAACTGTGTATGCAAACCCAAAATCAGTTGTAAATGCTGAATATGAAGCAGAAAAACTTGCTGATATGCTGGGTCTGGATGTGGAGGATGTAAAAGAAAAGTTGGAAAATAAGGAATTAGGTTTTGTATATATAAAAAGGCAGGTAGCAGCTGAAATAGCCGAACTTGTAACTAAACTTGATCTTGATGGAATTTATGTTAAAGATGAAACTAAAAGGTATTATCCTCAAGATGAACTTGCTGCCTCTGTAATAGGTTTTACAGGACTGGATAATGATGGACTTTCGGGAATAGAACTCTGGTATGAAAAATATCTTAGAGGTATAGATGGTAAGCAAGTTTTTGAGAAAGACGTGTATGGGAAAATAATTCCTGATAGTGGAAATAGTTATATCCAGCCAATTGATGGGTCAGATGTTATCCTTACAGTAGATTCTCAAATTCAGTTTGTTACAGAACAGAGATTAAAAGAGGCAGTTTTGGACTATAATGCGTTAAGAGCAGTAGCAATAGTTATGAATCCGGTAAGTGGGGAAATTTACTCAATGGCAAGTTACCCGGGTTTTAGTTTAAATAATTATCAGGATTATGATCCACAGTTATATGGAATTTTTGGAATATCTTTTACATATGAACCTGGTTCTACGTTTAAAATAATAGATGTTGCCTCAGCTCTGGATAATGATTGTGTTGGGTGTAATCAGGTATTTAATTTACCTCCAGGTATCAGGGTGGGAGATAGGGTAATTAAAGAAATATTTAGAACTTATAATATTAACTATTCTGTTAAGGAGATTATTCAGTATTCAAGTAATGTAGGAGCTGTTACTATTGCTTTGAGTATGGGAGAAAAAATATTTTGGGAGAATATTAAAAAATTTGGGTTCGGGGAGCTTACAGGGATAGATTTGCCTGGAGAGGAAAAAGGACTTTTTTATAATTACAAATCATGGCCAGCATCAACTATAGGAGCTTTAGCTATAGGACAGAATATATCTGTTACGCCTCTTCAACTACTGAGAGCAGTTTGCAGTATTGCGAATGGGGGTTATTTAGTAACTCCATACATTACAAAGGAAGTAATACTGGAGAACAGTGAAGTAGAGGTTTTACAATTTAAAGAAAAAAATAAGATCATAGATGAAAGCACAGCTGAAGAAGTAAAAGATATGATGCTTTTAGTAGTAGATGATGGGACTGGAAAGCAAGCTCAAATAGAAGGAGTAAGAGTTTGTGGTAAGACAGGAACAGCACAGAAAGCAAACAGAAATGGTAGGGGTTATGATGAAGGTAGAGTTATGGTTTCTTTTATAGGATTTGCCCCTTATGACAATCCACAAGTTGCAGTAATTGTAGTAATAGATGAACCTCAGGGAGGAGAGAATGAAATTTGGGGAGGAACAGTTGCTGCACCTGTTTTTAGAGATATTATGGAATTTTCTTTAAAGAAGCTGAAGGTTTATGAATGATTTTTTAGGTTATTTGTTAAGCAAATTTTAGGATATTGCAAAATGAAGTTAATAAAATTGTTAAAGGATATAAAATTTAAAAAAATTTATGGTTCTGTAGATATAGAGGTGAAAGATATTTCCATAAATTCAAAAAATAAAATTCCTGGAAGTATATTTGTTGCTATTGTTGGTTTTAAACATAATGGGCATGATTTTATATCAGAGGCTATAGATATGGGTGCTGTTGCAGTGTTGGTACAAAAGAAAGTAAACATTTCTTCTACAGTAACCCAGGTTATAGTAGATGATTGTAGAAAATCAATCCCAATTCTGTGCAGGAACTTTTTTCAAAGTCCAGGTAAGTCTTTTAAACTGGCAGGTGTTACAGGAACTAATGGTAAAACTACTACTTGTTTTTTAATTAATTCTATTTTAAATGATGCAGGGCTTAAGACTTCAATGATTACAACTGTTGAGTCGCATATAATGAATAAGTTAGTGTCGTTTGATAGAACAACCCCTGAATCTCTTGATTTGAATAGGTTCTTTTTCAAGAGCAAGGCTAAAAATATAGATGCTGCATGCATGGAAGTTTCTTCTCATTCTATAGATTTGCACAGAATAGATTATCTCAATTTTGACTATCTTGTTTTTACAAACCTGTCTCAGGACCATTTGGATTATCATAAGAATATAAATAATTACTTTAATGTCAAAAAAAAGATATTTTTAGAAAAATATAGATATATATATGGCGGGAAGAGTGCTGTAATAAATATAGATGATAGTCATGGATTGAAGATAGCTAAAGCTACAGATTTAAACACGATTTCATATTCGCTAAAATCCAATCATGCAGATATTTGGGCAGAAAATATAAAAAATTCTATTTCAGGTATAGAAATGGATGTTTGCAGGGCTAATAATAGACAACAATTTAAAATTACCTCTCCTCTATGTGGTTATTTTAATATTTATAACATTTTAGCAGCAATTGGAGTATGTTTAGAGATTGGGGTAAGTATAAAAAATATCCAAAGTGGAATAAAATATATGTATGGAGTTAAAGGCAGATTTGAGAAAATAGTTTTAGGCAGCAGTGCTGCAGCAGTGATTGATTATGCTCATACTCCTGATGGTCTAAAGAACGTTTTAGAAACCTTAAGATTAATAATTAAGCCTGGAGGAAGGATTATAACTGTTTTTGGATGTGGAGGGGATAGAGATAAGAAAAAAAGGGAAATTATGGGACAAATATCAGGCAATCTATCTGATTTTGTTGTAATTACTTCTGATAATCCACGAAGTGAATCTCCTGAATCTATAACAGGTATGATTGAAGAAGGCTTGATTAAAGCCGGTAATAAAAATTATATTAAACAGGTGGATAGAAAAAAAGCGATAACCGAAGCTTTAAATATGGTAAAGGAGAATGATGTAGTTTTGATTGCAGGTAAAGGCCATGAAAATTACCAGGAGTTTAAGGATTACAGAATACACTTTAGTGATCAAGAGATAGTAAAAGATTGGATTGGTAAGTGAAGATGGGCGAAAAAATAAAAATTGAAGAAATATTGGCATGGACTAAATCTAAATTAATATCAGGACGCCCGGACCAATATATTAAATCTGTATCCACAGATTCAAGAACTATTAAAGAAGGAGAATTTTTCCTGCCCCTGATTGGAGAAAATTATGATGGACATGATTTTATTTATTCTGCACTTAAGGAAGGTGCCTCAGGATTTATATATGAGTCCATACATAAGAATAAACTGAAATTTTGGAAGAGTAGTATAAAACCCGATATCTCAGATAAGCTTATAGTTTTTCAATCTGAAAATAATCTTGAATTTTTAGAGAAAATTTCTTATGAGTATATAAGAAAATTTAATCCTATTGTAATTGGTATTACCGGTAGTGTAGGTAAAACTACTACTAAAGATTTGTTAGTAAATATACTGAGCAAAGTTTATGACACAAAATACACTCCTAAAAATTTTAATACAGAAATTGGAGTATCCAAAGCAATTCTGGAAATTGATAGGAATACAGATATTTTTGTTGCAGAATTTGGGATGAGGGGTAAAGGACAGATAAAATTGCTGTCTAATATGTGTGATGTGGATATAGGTATTATAACTGCAGTTGGAAAATCACATCTTGAATTTTTTAAAGATTTAGAAGAGGTAGCAACAGCCAAAATGGAGATAGGCAGGATACTTGAATCCAAAAATGGAGTTCTATTTTTAAATAGTGATGATGATTGTAGTGATTTTATAAAGGAAAATGTAAACTGCAGAATTATAGAATTTGGTAGAGACAACAGCATAGATTACAATTTTATAGAAAAAGGTGCAGATGATCTGGGAAGATTTACTTTTAATATGTACCATAAGGGAGAAAAGGTTATAGAAATATATTTAAGTATTCCGGGGTATCATAATATTTATAACGCTTGCTCGGCAGCAGCAGTATCACTGTATTTAAATATGGAAGCAAAAGTTATAAAGGAAGGTGTAGAAAACACACCTGCAGGAGCTGGTAGAATGGAATTAATAAAAAGAGAGGATAAAATAATTATAAATGATTGTTATAATGCAAATCCGCTATCTGTTAGAAAAGCTGTTGATACTTTAAGTTTAGTTTCTATAAAGAATGGTAGCAGAAGTGTGGCTATTTTAGGAGACATGTTAGAATTGGGTGAAGAGTCTTCAAGATTCCACCACGAGGTTGGGGAATATTTAGCAGAGAAAGGAATAAATGTACTGATAGCATCAGGAAAGCTATCCAGGCATATATACCAGGGCTGTAAGGACTATACGAGTATCAATAATTTTGGTAAAAGTAAGTGTTTATGTTTATATTTTAAAAATAAAGAACAGCTAGGCGGTAAATTAAAAAGTATATTAAAACCTGGTGATTTAATACTGGTAAAAGGCTCAAGAGCTAATAAGATGGAAAGCATTATTGATTTAATATAATTAAAAATAATTTAAAAATTAAGTTATGAACTGGATATTTCTTTCAATTATAATTGGAGTACTGGTATCATTAACAATAACACCTCTGTTTATAAAGGTTCAGAGAAGAAGGAACATTGGTCAGAAAATAAGGGTTGATGGTCCTAAAAGCCATTCTTCTAAAGTTGGGACACCTACAATGGGCGGTCTGATATTTATCTTATCTTCCGCAATCTCTTTTACAGTAGTTAGCCTGGTAAAATACTATAGGCATAATGTTTTTAGCAAAGAGGGTATATTTGTTTTTTCGATATTTTTAATGTGTGGTTTTGTCGGACTTATAGATGATTATATATCCTTAAAAAAACAGAGATCTCTTGGTCTCAAAGGATGGACGAAGATATCTCTTTTGGTAATTATATGTATATATTTTACAGTATTTTTAAAGTTTGTGATAAAGCTTGATACACATTTAAGCATACCATTGACTGATATAAATTTGGAACTTGGTAATTGGTATTACCTTCTTGTTGCTTTAATAATAATTAGTACAACTAATGCTGTGAATCTAACAGATGGTCTGGATGGTCTGGCAGCAGGGACGTCTTCTATTGTTATGGGCGTGTTTTGCTTTATTGCTTTTTTAGAATGGACTATTTTTAATGTTGGTTACGCTATAGATGTTGCAGTTATATGTGGGGGGACAATAGCTGCATGTGTAGGATTTCTGTGGTGGAATACAGCTCCAGCAGAAATTTTTATGGGTGATATTGGTTCTTTTAGTTTAGGAGGATTAATTGCAGCTGTTTCTATAATTTTAAAGCAGGAGATTTTACTGGTAATTATAGGCGGAATATTTGTGGTAGAGGCATTATCAGTTATTATACAGGTAATATGGTTTAAGATTTTTAAAAGGAGAGTATTTAAAATGGCTCCTATTCACCATCATTTTGAACTTTGCGGGTGGCCTGAAATAAAAGTTATTATAAGGTTCTGGCTGGTTTGTGCCCTGTTTTCAGGGGTAGGATTCTTTATATATTATTTGAAATTTATAGATTAGGAAGATGGATAGGAATATTAATTTTTTTAAAGATAAAAATTTATTGGTGGTAGGTCTTGGAAAGACCGGGGTTTCAGTACTAAACAAAATGTATGATATATCACAGAGTATGGTTGGTATAGACAGCAATCCAGACCTGAAGTTGCAGGATAATCTTAAAAAGTATAAAAAATTAAAAAATAAGAACATAAAAATAATACTGGATAAAAATGTAAATCAAAGTAAAAAATTATTGGACGGTATAGATCTTATAATAATAAGTCCAGGAGTTTCAAATGATATTCCTCTAATTAAGGATGCAGAGGGAGCTAAAATTCCAGTGTGGAGTGAGCTGGAACTGTCCTGGAAAATGATGACTGAAGAAGAGAAAAAAAATACTATAGCAGTTACCGGAACTAATGGTAAAACAACTGTCGTAACTTTGATCGGTAAAATCATGAAAGACTATGGGTTAAATGCCAGTGTATGCGGAAATGTAGGAAATCCGCTTATTGAGACTATATATACTGGCACTGTAAATAGTAAGAAGATAGTAAATGCCGTAAGTGCAAACAATGATATTTATACTGATGGTAATGATAGTATAGATAAAGTTGATAGGAGTAAGACAGAAGACAATAAGGTAGAAGAAGCTGGCGCTAACAGTAAAAGTAAAATTAGGGTAATAGAAGTCAGTAGTTTTCAGCTGGAAAGAACTTATAGCTTTAAGCCTCACATTGGAGTGATTTTAAATATAACAAGTGATCATATAGATAGACATAGATCTATGAAAACCTATGTGGAATTGAAATTCAAGATGATTTTGAATCAGAATTCAGATGATTATATAATTCTTAATATAGATGATGAAAATATAAATAAAAAATTAGCAGCTAATGATTATTATAAAAATATAAGATCAAATTTTATTAAATTTAGCTTAAGTCCTGAAAAAAGTGCAGATATTTACAATAAAGACAGCAGTATTTTTTACATGTTGGAAGAAAAGAAAGGGAGAATAAGTATAAAAGATATTCTACTTAGAGGCAGACACAATATTTCAAATATTATGGCATGCATAGCTGCTGCGAAATTGTATGATGTAGGTGATGAGTGTATAGTAAAAACTCTAAAAGATTTTAAACCTTTAGACCACAGATTAGAATATTTAGGGATAATAAATCGGGTAAGATGCTATAACGACTCCAAATCCACAAATCCAGATGCTACTATAAAAGCTCTCGGTAGTTTTGAGAAAGAAGTTACGCTTATTTTAGGAGGACTGGATAAGGAAATGAATTTTCAGGATTTGATTTCACTTTTGAATTACAAGGTTAACAATTTAATACTAATAGGGAAAGCATCACCTACAATTTATAATATGGTAAAAAATACCAGTCATGATTATAAAATTTACAAATGTCAGACTCTGGAGAAGGCAGTTGAAATAGGATTTAAAGTTACTTCTCCAGGCAAAGTTCTGCTGCTTTCTCCCTCATGTGCAAGCATGGACATGTTTAAGAATTATAAAGAAAGAGGAGAAAAGTTCAAATATTTAGTAATGAAAAATAAATTTTAATAATATTGGTAAGTGATATGGATCGGATAGCAGCAGCAAAGAGATACGCAGTACCAAAAGTTAATATAGAATATTATTTTCTATTTATTATAACTTTTATGCTGTTTGCTTTTGGGATTCTAATAGTCTTTAGTTCCTCTACTACCTATGGAGAGAGATATTTTAATGATCCATACTGGTTTATTAGAAGACAATTAATCTGGAGCGCGATATCTTTTATATTTTTTATTATATTTTCGAAGTTTAATTATCATAATTATTCTAAACTTTCTAACTTTATTATTGTAATTACAATCGGACTTTTAGCCTTGGTTTTGATACCTGGTTTTAGTATCGAAGTAGGTGGTTCTAAAAGATGGCTGAACTTATTATTTTTTAATGTGCAGCCTTCTGAATTTACAAAAATAGCTGTAATTATATATTTGAGCGAAGTATTAAACAGAAGATACAGGAATATTTATAGGATTAAAAATATTATATTTCCTGCATTTCTTACTTTATTCTTAATTACTTTTTTAATATTTTTAGAGCCAGACTTAGGTTCGGTAATTGTGATCTGGGCTGTAGTATTTACGATATTGTTTGCAGCAGAAGTAAAGTTTAAACATATAATTGGTCTGGGATTTATGTGGCTTGTTATAACAGTTGGGTATTTATTTATGGAGGAATACAGAAGAGTAAGGATTTTTGCTTTTATTAATAAAGCGGGTGAGCATAGTCAGGCTAATTTTCAGGTAACTCAATCACTAATAGCATTGGGATCAGGTAATATAACAGGATTAGGATTGGGAAATAGTATACAAAAATATTTTTATCTCCCTGAAGCACATACTGATTTTATATTTGCCATCATTGGAGAAGAGCTTGGACTAATAGGTACTATATTTATAGTAATTTTATTTTTGCTTTTTACTTTTTTTGGGATAAGAGTATGCCTTAAAGCGAAAGATTATTTTGGAAGAATTCTGGCTGCAGGATGCACAAGTTTAATTGCAATTCAGGCAATGATAAATATTTATGTTGTGATTGGACTGATTCCAGTAACAGGACTTACTTTACCTTTTATAAGTTTAGGCGGATCATCTATGCTTACAAGTATGGTAAGTACTGGAATACTTTTGAATGTCTCAAGACTCAGTGCTGCAACTTTAGAGAAAGCAGAAGAAGACAATAAAGATAATAATCAAAATTAAGCTGTGTGTAAATTATGAGTAAAAAAGTATTAATATGCGGCGGAGGAACTGCAGGTCATATTTATCCTGCGGAGTCTATTATAGAATACATTAAAAATTATTATCCTGATTGCAGGTTGTTATTTGTAGGTACTAAGAGTGGAATGGAGAATAAATGTATTGCTGAGCTGGGAGTAGATTTTGAGGCAATTAAAGCATGCGGGCTTAGTATAGATTATAATTTGTACAAAAAAATTTTAAACTATTTAAGATTTTTATTTCTACTAACTTTAGGTTTTATTAAATCTTTTAAAATAATTAGAAGATTTAAACCTGATATAATACTTGGGATGGGTGGGTATGTATGCGGGCCCGTGCTACTGGCAGCTATTTTACTTCGAAAAGAATATGCTCTTCATGAGCAGAATTATATACCCGGTAGATTAAATAGTTTTTTTTCTAAATTTGCTAAGTATGTTTTTATAAGTTTCAAAGAAACTGAAAAATTTTTTAATTTGAAAAATGGTAAAATAATTTTTACAGGAAATCCAGTTAGAAGAGTAATAAAAAATATAAAAACCAGAAGTCCTGATTATAAAAAATGGGGTTTGAGCAAAGGAAGGTTTAGCATAATAGCTTTTGGCGGAAGTTTAGGAGCAGAAAAGATTAATGACATGGTTGTTGGTTTGGGTAATTATTTTAAAGATAATGGGAATATTCAAATTTTACTTATTTGCGGCATACGTTTTTATAATAAATTAAAATATAAAATGAATTATATTGATAGAGATAAGAATAATAATCGTGAGGATAAGTTAATTTTTAGGATTTTTCCATATATTGATCAAATGGATGACATCTATAGAATAGCTAATATTATCATCTGCCGAGCTGGAGCGAATACCATTGCTGAGCTGATTGTTTCTAATATTCCTGCAATACTTATACCCTACCCAAAAGCGGTAGGTAACCATCAATTTTATAACGCAAGTTTTTTAGCAGGCAGCGGCAAGGCAATGTTAATTTTAGATAAGGATTTAAATGTAGATATATTAATAGAAAAGATAGAAGAATTAATGAAGGATAATAAAAAAAAGTACAGGGAAATGAAAGAAAAAGAAATTGAAGTTCAAAAAATTGACAGTGCAAAAGTTATAAGTTGTTTGCTGGTAAGGAGTTAAAATTGAAAGATCATTTGAGTAGTTTGAATAAGTACAAAAATTATTTTTTAGTTGGGATCGGCGGAGCAGGCATGAGCGCTATTGCTGTAGTATTGAAAGGGCTGGGCTTTAAAGTATCCGGTTCAGATATTAAGGAATCTCGCTATATTAATGTTTTAAGGAATGAAAATATTAAAGTTTATATTGGGCATGATGCGAAAAATATAAAAAATGCTGATGTAGCAATATATTCTACTGCAATACCATCTGATAATGTAGAAATTAAGGCTTCTAAAGAGAGAAATATTCCTATTTATAGCCGTTCTGATGTTTTAGCCTGTATTTTGAATAATAAAACTGGAATAGCTGTAGCTGGAACTCATGGCAAGACTACAACTACATCTATGATCTCATTGATACTGCGGGGATTGAACTTAGATCCTACTATAATAATTGGTGGAGAGTTAAATGAGCTTGGATCTAATGCAAAATATGGAAAAGGAGAATATGTTATTGCTGAAGCTTGCGAGAGTGATGGCTCTTTTTTAAAATACAAGCCACAAATAAGTGTTGTAAACAATATAGAAGAAGATCATCTAGACTTTTATGGAAATTATGAAAATTTAAAGCAAAGTTTTATTAGATTTATAAAAAATACAAAGTTAGGTGGCCTGGTAGTCTTAAATGGTGATGAGATAAATTTAATTGATTTTATAAAACCTCCTGAAGTAAGAATTCTTAGATACGGTTTTGGCATTGAAAATGATATTTGTGCTGAAAATGTAAAGTTTTCTAATTTTACATCCTCTTATACTCTGATTATTAAAGAAGATGGGAAGGTAAAAAATATAAAGGTGGAGTTAAGCGTACCTGGTATTCATAATGTGAAAAATAGCCTGGCAGCTTTTGCAGTTTGCTGTGGTATAGGCCTGGACATAAATAAAGCTGCTAAGATTTTAAAATTTTTTACCGGGGTAAAGAGAAGATTTGAAAAAAGAGGCGAGAGAAATGGCGCTGTTATTTTTGATGATTATGCTCATCACCCTTCAGAGGTTAAAGCAGTTCTCCAGGCAGCGTTTGTAGAAAAGAAAGAAAGGATAATTACTGTTTTTCAACCTCATAGATATACCAGGTTGAAAAATTTACATAATAGGTTTAATAAATGTTTTAAACGTAGTGATATTTTAATAATTACAGATGTTTATGGGGCTGGGGAACAACCTCTCCCCGGGGTTACAGGTAAACTGCTTCTGGATAGTTTGATTGATAGCGGATTTAGAAGAAAAATAATTTATATACCCAAGCTGCAGGATATAAGTGAATACCTGCAGCTTAATATGAGAAGTGGTGATATGATTTTAATAATGGGAGCTGGAGATGTTACAAGGGTTACAGATGAATTATTAAAATCTTAATAAAGACAACTT
>Ga0209121_10002183_pt1 | contig 20059 bp, 13 predicted proteins | sample Cruoilmetagenom3_FD_187292 | JGI IMG/M metagenome (GOLD analysis project Ga0209121, IMG submission 187292) | Oil polluted marine microbial communities from Coal Oil Point, Santa Barbara, California, USA - Sample 3 (SPAdes) (version 2) | ecosystem: Environmental > Aquatic > Marine > Oil seeps ...
TTCAAGACGCAGAGGAGTTCTATCTCCCTCATAGTCATAAGCAACAGAAGAAAAAGTCCCGAGCCCGGTTCCAAAAACAGGAAAGTCAGCAATAATTCTGCTTGTGTCCGCCCAATACGTTGGCCTGCCCGAACGGACAATAGCATTATCCAGGACAAACCTTTCAAACATAGCTTCAATACCAACATACAAAGAAATAAAAACTATGGTCAGGAACACAATTTGAAGAAAGCTTTTTATGCCCTTTTTCTGATACACTGCGGTTCCAAGATAGAGAGAAGTCAATCCGAAAAAGATGATAAAACTAAAGATCAAGATAAAAATCCCTGAACGGGATTTTGAAAAAATAACTGCCAGTGACATAATTATTATGCCGAAAGTTATAAATAGATTTGTGGAAACTCCTTTTTTAGATAAAGCCAGTAATTTTTCCTTCCATTTTAACCCTGCTAAAGAGAAAACATCTACTCTTGCTATTATCAAACCAACGGCCAATGGAATAATCATTTCCAGGTATCCCGACAGATGGTTACGGTTGACAAAAGTACCTGTCACCGAATCCAGGCCATAAGTCTTTCTATAAAACAAAATTCTTGGATTCTTGTTGTAAAGTTCAAACAACCCGTAGACTGCCTCAAAAACCCCCATCGCAATCAATACTGAAAAAATCCTCATTATCTGCCGCCTGTTTGTAACTGTTTTAACAATTAAAAAACCAAGGAGAAAATAGGAAAGGATCTCAAGTCCCTGCCGTAGAGTATATGAAGGGATAAGAGACAGGCTCATGAACTTTACTCTTAAGAAATCACTCTGAAAAAGCTCCTGGAAAGAATAAGTTTTGGGAGACAAGACTTTAATCATCAATTTGGGAAAAGGTATAATTTGAATAAAAATAAAAACAAACAGGGAAAAGAACAAATATTTCGGCCATCTCAGGGAATAAGAAACAAGTTCGTTCGTTTCGGGCTTTTTTCCCATCTTAATATAAGCTGCAACCATCACAAGTACCGCAATCTGAATCACCATAATCGACCATTCATTAACAGATGCTGCAGGCAGGGGGCTGAAAACAATCAAACCTAAGATACCATACTCAATAATATTCCTGCATACTCTATCAGACTTCGATAAAGCCTGTTTTTCATCCTTCATCATTCTATTCATCTATCCTTTATCATTCATAAAAATTCCCCATTTTCAACTGTTTCTTGACTGCCTATTGCTTAATACCGACTGAAAAAATGTACCTGGTACCTTTATTTATTTTGAATCAGTATCTGTTTCATAACTGCCATAAGAACGATAATAATCCATATAATAATAATCTCCACTTTTCACTTTCATCTCATTATATAAAACACCCATAATCTTTGCCCTTGCCTGCCTCAGTTTCTCAACAGAAGTACAAAAAGCCCTGTTAGTAGTCTTGGCTACTTTAACAACAATAACTGCACTGTCTGAAAGTGCGGAAACCACAGCCGCATCAACCACAGCAAGTACCGGAGGCGTATCAATCAAGATAACATCAAACCCCTTTTTTACCTCTTCCATCATATCTTTCATCTTTTTTGAATTCAGAAGTTCGACAGGATTAGGAGGGATCATACCGCTCGATAAAAGCCAGACATTCTGGATCGATGTCTTTTTGAAGGCATCTTTAAGGTAAATCTTCCCTGTCAGGTATGCACTTAATCCCTTGTCGTTTTTAGCATTAAATATCGTATGGAGGCGGGGTTTTCTTAAATCCGCATCAATCACAAGCACCCTCTCCCCAAGCTGAGCAAACGAAACAGCCATGTTGGCAACCATGGATGACTTCCCTTCCTTAGGAAGAGCACTAGAAAAGACAATTGTTTTCGGCGGATTCTCCGCATAGGAAAGTAAAATAGAGCTTCTTATTGTCCTGTAATCTTCGGATATTGAAAGCTTCGGATAGCGGTAGTTAACTAGTTCGATTTCCTTTATTTCGGGCAGAGCATCCTTATCTGCGGTATCTTCTTCCTCTCCATAAGGATGTCTGTAACCAGAGTAATAGCCAGATTTCTTTTTCTTGCTCCTCCCTTCCGGATCGAGATACGGAATCATTCCAAGAGAAGAAAGCCCTGTCAGCCTTTCCACGTCTTCAGGGCCTTTAATAGTATTATCCATATAGTCAAGAAGAAAACAGAGTCCAACTCCTCCAAAAAGACCTATAAGCAGAGCAATGGTAAGATTATATAACTTCTTTGGAGAAACTGCCTTTCTTGGCACTTCAGCTTTATCAATAATACTGATATTGCTTGTTTTTAACCCGCCTAACTTAGCTGAAACCAGTGTCTGGTTTTGTTTTTCCACAAGAGAGTTTAGGAGTCTACGCTTATTCTCGACTTCAATATTTATGCTGTTATAGAAGATTGCATTGGAATTCATTGTCACAACATTTCTTTTCTGCTGATCAAGCAGCCTTTTGAGAGAACGCTCTCTTTTTAAGGCAGAATTGTATTCCGACTCAGCAACATCTACAGCTTTATTAAGCTCATCAGTCATACTGTCTAACCTTGCCTTGAGCTGAATCATTTCCGGGTAGCTGGGTTTGAATTTCTTGCTTTTCTCCTCATATTCGTTCTTTATTGCTGTGTAGTCTGTCTTAAGCCTTTGAATCACAGGATCGGTAATGAATTGAGGAAGAGAATCTACATCCAGGTCTTTAAGCTCCTGAAACTTTGCCTGAGCATTAATCCGTTCTATCTGTGCCTGGGTATATGCATTGTTTAAATCAGAAAGCTTGGTTACTGCAGTACTCTCTCTTTCGCTTAAAAAATCCAGTCCCTTTTCCTGGCTGTATCTTTGGAGTTCCTTTTCTTTGACAGTAAGTTCATCTCTCAAATTTGCGATCTGTTCGCTTAAAAAATCCGATGCCTGCTGTGTTGTCTCATAGCGTTTTTCTATAGAAAAATTTATAAATTCTTCTGATAATGTGTTGACTATATCAGCCGACAGTACAGAGGAAGTAGAAGTGAAGCTGACTTCTACAAGTTTTGTTTCACGGATAGGCTTCACGTCTATTCCATTCTGCAGAACTCTAGCAATTTCAGAATAGGGGTTTATAGAGGATGATGTTCTTAATTTTTCATTCCTCGTCTTTTTCCTAGAAAAAAGCCATTTAAGAGTTACGAAATCCATAGCAGATTTAGAAAAACTTTTCTTTGCTCTTTTACCTGCCCCGAATTCCGGATGAGATAAGAGATTCATTTTTCTTGCTACTCTTTCTGCCAGAGATTTACTCTTAATAAGCTTCAACTGGGTGTTATAGAATCTTAGATCCCGTACAACAGGCGACTGATACCCGAAGGTATCTTCTATGCTTAAGATCCTGGAAGATCCTTCCTCTATATGCAGTGTTACTGTTGATTTATATTTGGGAGCAGCCAGAAAAGAAAAAATCCCTGTAAAAAAAATAAGAGCCCCTGCGAAACTGATCATCACCCACTTTCTCTTGACAATAATTCTCCAGTAAGTCATCAAGTCAATCTCTCTTTGTTCTTTTTTATTATTCATATTCATCTCTTCATCTAACCTGTATTATTCAGATTTGTTGATAATTTAAGTAAATTCATAAAACCTAAATTCAAATTGTCTCAATATAATATCTCTCTTTTTGCAGAATTCTGTCAACTTTTCAATCTTTTCCCTGCCAATTTTATCCGTAGAAATAATAATTTCAGAAACTTCATGTTTTCTTACAATATTACTCAAATTTTTAATAGTCCCTAATATCGGACAGTCGTGCAGGAACCTTCCCTTCTTTTTCACATCATCGTCAATAAAGCCAGCAGGAACACTTAAGTAAGAGCCATTTCTTCGAATCTCTTTGAAAAGAATAGAACCTCTTGCCCCGGCACCATAGATAATTAGTTTTTTCTTCTCACTTGATGAACTCTGCTTGTAAAAAAAGTTAACAGCAATGTGGGAAGCTCTAACGCCAGTAACAAAACTTAACAATAAATAAAAATCCATCACGAAAAAGATAATTCCGCCAAAAGGTTGAATTCCAAAGAATATTACAGCGACAAATAAAACTCCAAGCGAAGATAAAATCAGAGCCTTGAGTATTTTCATTGTATCTTCTATGCCGGAATACTGCCATGCCCCTTTATATAAACCCGATAAGTAAAAAACAATAATTTTAAGGGCGAGAAGAACAGGAAGGGTCTGGATATATAAAAATCTTGTTTGTGTGCTGAATTCGCCAAAAACAAGGACGAAACTTAGATAATAAGAAAGAGACACAGCAGCCAGATCAAAGAAGGTCAAAAATATCTTTTTACTGAGCAGATCAGCTGTAAAAATAGGAATCAGCAGTCCATTTTCAAGAATCTTGAATTCCGGATAATTCAAGCTTTTTACTCCGATAAAAAAAGCAACAATAATGGCAATTAGAAATATAGCAACACTCAAGTTTGAGAGAACCTGACTCAGAAACGCAAAAACGCATAGAACCGCACAAATAGCGTACAGAATCATTACAGTTTTCTTGTGAGAAAAACCTAGTTTTAAAATCCTATGATGGATATGGTCCTCATCTGCATCAAAAAGGGAAAATTTTTTAAAAAATAATGACTTGGAAGTTCCATTTTCTGTCGGGCGGTTAACAAGAACAATGGATTTAAAAAGTCTCCTGGCCATTGAAAGCATTGTATCCATAATCGGAAATCCAAGAGCCAGAATAGGTACAAGCACAGCAACAAGAATCGCCCCTTTAGAAGAGCCTTCTATAGAAAGAACTGCCAGTAATAATCCCAGCAAAAGACTGCCGGAATCACCCAGGAAAATTTTCGCTGGATGAAAATTATATCTCAGAAAACCCAGTATACTCCCTGCCAGAATCAAAGAAACGAAAGCTATCCCGATATTCTGATTGAAAAAAGCAATTCCAAATACTGTGGCACAGACAATAACAGATGTGCCAGCAGCTAATCCATCCAGCCCGTCAACCAGATTTAAAGCATTTGTAATTCCAACCACCCACAGGATTGTGATAGGAACAGCGAAAATACCTAAATGGATTATATCTCCACTAAAAGGATTTGCTATTGCATCAATACTGAATTCAAAGAGAACAAGGATTGATCCAGCAATAATCTGAAATCCAAACTTAACTCCTGGCTTCAATTTCCTAATGTCATCAAACACACCCAGTGCAACGACAATAATCTGACAGGCAAGTATTGTCCTCCATCTAGGCAGAAGGAATTCCTTTATATAAACATTATTTAAGACAACACCTAATAATAATGTTAGATTCAAAGAGACAAAAATGGGTATTCCACCCAGAAGGGGCATCGGCTTGCTGTGAATCTTTCTTTTCGAGGGGTAGTCAAGAACATTTGTTTTTGTTGCCAGTATTCGAATTAACGGAGTTAAAAGCAGAGAAATCGTGACAGCAGTAAAGAAGTAAATTAGGTACTTTATCATTTAACTTGAATTATTCATAAAACTAATCTTTAAAATTTCCACTATTCTCTCGGCTGCTTTTCCATCCCAGTATTCCGGTATTTTTTTCCTCTTGACTCCATCCTTTAATACACAGAGTGCTGTATTTATGATTTTATCAGCATCATTACCAACCATTATATTTGTGCCTTCAGTAACAGTAACAGGCCTCTCCGTATTATTACGGATAGTTAAACATGGAACCTGCAAAATAGTAGTTTCCTCCTGTATCCCGCCAGAATCTGTTAATACTATTTTAGCATGAGACATCAAACATTGAAAGTCATGATAGCCAAGAGGCGGCAGCGCCAGGATATCATGCCCTATAAAATTCAGCTCACAATGAGAAATATTTTCACAATAAGACATAATTTCCTCAAGCTTAAATTTTCTGATTTGTTTAATCGTTCTGGGATGAGCAGGAAAAATCACCGGAATTTCTTTTGAAATCCTCTTCAATGCTTTAAGAATACCCTGCAGCACTTCCTCTTTATCGACATTCGAAGGCCGGTGGAGAGTCAATAATGCATATTTTCTTATTTTGTTCTTTTCTTTAAGTTTCAACTTCTCCAGAATATTTGACTTATTAGTCTTCTCAATATTACTCAATAGAGTATCTATCATGACATTCCCAACAAAATGTATCTTCTCAGCACATATTCCTTCCTCTATCAAATTCCTGTCAGCATCCCTGCATGTAGTAAAAAGGTAATCGGATATCTGATCCGTGAGTATCCGGTTTATCTCTTCTGGCATTGTTCTATCAAAACTTCTCAAGCCTGCTTCTATATGACCAACAGGGATAAACAGCTTGGCTGCAACAATCGCACAGGCAACAGTGGAATTGACATCTCCCACTACAAGAATCAAATCGGGTTTCTCCGAAAAACAGACCTTCTCAAATTCAATCATTATATTCCCGGTCTGCATTCCGTGAGTCCCGGAACCGACACCAAGATAGATATCCGGCTCTGGCAGTCCCAGGTCATCAAAAAAGCACTCTGACATCTGTTTGTCGTAATGCTGTCCTGTATGAACTAAAACCTGATCGAAATTTGAATTCTTCTCAAACTCCTTCATCAAAGGAGCGGCCTTCATGAAATTCGGTCTTGCTCCTGTCACTATGAAAATTTTTTTCATATTTCCTTCAAGAACAAATTTTTTCTTTCAATACTGCCAGAGCAAAACCAGGCAGCACACTCTGTCTCTTGAACCTCGAAGGCTCTCTCATTAAACGGTAAAGCCATTCAAGGCCGAGCCTCTGAAAAAACCTTGAAGCCCTCGGTACTTTCCCTGCAATCACATCCAGAGACCCCCCAATGCCCATACAGATTTTCACCTTTAAAACATCTCTATAACGATGAATCCACTCTTCCTGCTTCGGACTTCCCAATCCTACAAACAGAATATCCGCTTCGGATGAGTTTATTTTTTCAACCACTTCTCCATATTCCTCATTTGAAACATAGCCATGCTGGGTCCCGACAAGCTCCAGCGACGGATAACGTTTTAAAATATCAGATGAAGCTTTCCTATTAACTTCACGACTCGAGCCAAAAATAAAGATTTTATATCTCTTTCTGTTTGCTAAACCAAGGAGATGTTCCATAAGCATTATGCCCGGCATCCTGGAAACAGTTACTCCGTAAAGCAGCTTTAAGGCAGCAACTATACCAATTCCATCCGGGATAAGGAAGTCAGTCTCTCGCAAGGCAGATAAAAGCCTCGTGTCTTTCCGTGCGCGCATTACCTTCTCTGGATTTACTGCGATTATTGTTTTAACTCCTGTACTGGAAAGTGCCTCCTCAATCCTAGAGACGAGCTCATCCGGTTTATATGTATCCACCGGAACATCGAGTATAATTCTTCTCTTATTTTCCATGAGACAAAAGATAAGTTGAAAGGGCAAGAAAAGCCCAGGCCTGGCTCCATCTCATATATGGAATCTTAATTTTAAAGAGCCTTCTTTTTTGATAGTAAAAATATCCTTTCTCATCCTGCATATTTGTAATCATCCAGACAATTATTTTTTCTGCCAATTCCTTATATTCATTTCCCCTTTGTGAAAAGAAAATAACTGCTTGAGCCGCAGAATGAATATCAAGTGGATAAAGCCTGTTTTGATAGTACTTTGGAGTCCCATCTTCCAGAAAAAAGTTATTTCTATAATAATCTACTCCATTATTAAATTCATTTCTATATTTATCTGCAAAACCTGCCTTCAGGAAATATTCAATACTCTGTAGGTTAAAGCCTGTGTGAAATGAGTCTATCCACTTTTGAAAATCAGTTTCAGCATAATACCATGACCCATCGTCCCTTTGATATTTCATGCTGTAGGCAAGAGCAGAAACTGCTGTATCCCTCAGCTTCGTGTCATTTACATATTTATCGAGCCTTATAAGCAGAGATGCCCCAAGCAGATTCGCATTATGTACAAAAGACTTATCAACAGGTGAATAACTGAAACATACATCAGAATTCTCAACCTTCCTATTCAGATCATTCAGAATAAAATCTTTAATCGAAATCGCCATTTCAAGAGCTGTTTCTATATTTGTATTCCTGTATACATCAAGCAGGGCATGTCCTATAAAAGATGAATTTACTATTGTCGGTGTGAATTTGGGAAGATAAAAAGCTCTTGACTGCCAGTCGAAGTTATATCCCCAGCAGTTTCCGGAATATCCTTCGCTCTTTAAATCAAAAAGAAGCCCAAGGAAAAAATATATCTTCTCAAGATATTCTGGTTTTTTTTCAAGTTTATATAGATTTGCATATCCATTGAGGAAAAGACCTATCCCTTTTGGATTGTAACCTTTCTTCATGCGGAGAATAGGTCTCACATTAAACGCGAGTCTTTTTAAAAGCTGAATACAGGCAATCCTTAAAAATTTTCTGTCGAGCGAAAACTTCTTTAAAAAAGGACTATTCAAGGCATCAAAAGGATCATAGCCAGTCCATTTTTGGCCCTTACAATAAGAAAATAATTTACTTAAAGAATCTCTCGTAATATTAATCATTAATAACTGCCAAATATATTGACTCTATCTTCTTTGTAACCACTCTCGCTTCATAGTTTTCTTGTGCTTTTTTCATGTTCAACTTCTGCATTCTATTTAATAATTCTCTATCTTCCAACAGCCTCAATACTGCTTCATAAAAATCTCTCGGATCCCTGCTGTCGATAATAAATCCATTTATATTATGCTCGACTATATCTGGAATTGCTCCACGAGGTGTGCTTATTACTGCCTGGCCTGCACCCATTGCTTCCATGATTACTACAGGACAACCTTCTCCATAATAAGTTGGGAAGAGAAAGATATCATTCTGTTCAAAAACATCATTTTTTTCCTTACCTGAAATATACCCTGGAATATCTACAAAACATTCCAATCCATATCTTGAAATATATCCTTTTAAGTTTTCATACTCAGGACCATCTCCAGCAAACATAATTCTGAAGTCTTTATAACCATTGTCAACCAAGAGTCTTACAACATCGGCTGCTATGTACACTCCTTTTTCTCTAAGAAACCGTGACAGAAAAAGAATGTGCAATTTCCCATCCTTTTTCTTACCTGAGTATTCTTCCTTATTTTCAATGGACTCATACATTGTAGTTGATATTTTTATCTTATGGTGCTCAATACCTATGTTAACTAACTGTTCCTTACAGTGATTATAAAGAACGAATATAATAGCTGCTTTTTTATAAATCCATCTGAAAACACCCCTTAAGAAAAAATTAGCTTCTATCTTTGCTGCAAGATCTTGGTCCCACCCATGGAAAAAGACTAAGGTCTTTTTGCTTAACCCAAGCCAGATAATAATCAATAAATAAATCGAATCTCTTATTAGAGAGTATTCTTTAAAGGACGGATTTAGCTGAATTAAATCATAATGATTGCTCAATAAGCTCTTTATTAATTTATATACACTAGGGATCAAATATAATGGTCTTTTAATGAAACCCTTTTTCCCAAGTTGAGTTACAATATTGAAATGATCCACCTGAAAATCAGAACTTAAATTATTAATAAGCATTCTGCAAAAATCTACTACTCCTCCTTTGTATTCAACCGGAGGGAAAAGTAACAGAATATTATATTTGCATTTAATTTTAGTTTTTCCGATCATTCTGTCTGCAACTCATTCTGTTCTTTTTTATTTACCCTATTTATAAGAATCCCTGCTAGACAAAAATAAAAAGCAGAAATAGCATCATGTGTAAAAAATGGAGCATAAAACAGACCTACAACCAGCATAATAAAGGAGAATCCAGCAATTCCAAGTGTAAAAGAACGCCAGTAGGGATCTATTTCTTTTTTAAAACAGAAAAGAGATTTTTTTAATATAAGACCCAACAAGAGAAAGAAGACAAAACATCCAAGATACCCCACCTGTAATCCAAGCCAACACAAACCATTTTCTCCATATCTTATTCCGAATTCAGTTTCTGAAATATCACTGCGGTCGTAACTCTTAAACATTGACTTCATTATAATCCCAGGGCCAAACCCAAATAAAAATCTTTCTACACCTTCATTATAAAGATTGTTAAATAAAGCAATAGAGGAAGAAATTCTACCGGTTGACAGCCCGCTATCTGTAAAGTGAGTTGAATAATTTAATACGTAATCAATTGCAAAAGCAGGATCAAACGAACCTCCAATTTCTCTTTGAGGATTAAAAGTAGGAATTAACCTGAACGAAGCATACAGCGAAAGAGTCATGATTAAAATTCCCAAAACTACATATTTAAACATCATTTTAAAATTATCTTTTAAAAACCATGCAAAAAACATTAATAAAACCGGCAGATAAAAAATAAATGCCCTCTTCCCCCCTATTAATGCAAATGCAATAAATCCTGCTATCAATATTATATAGATTTTCAACCTTTTATATAGGAAATAATAGGAAATCAAGAATCCAATCGCAATTAATGGAATAATAGTAGATATAGAATGAGAGCTCAAACCAAACGACCTTTCACCCTGTTCATAAACAGCTAGTTTTATAAGAGAAAGAGGAATTTGAACAATAAATACAAATATTAAGAGATTGTTTACGAATTTCATTGATTTCTCATCAAGATCTAGATTTATAATCGCAAGGAATATTAAATAATATCTAAAGAGAACTCTCAGAAACAGAAAAGCAGGTACTAAACCACTACCATTGGATATAAAAGAAATAAATACAATCAAAAGAAAACTCAGTACAATCCAAATACCAAAAAGTTTCATTCTTTGTTTCCTGACAAACCTGCTAATTAATGCTTTTATAAAAAGCAGCAGGCTTATTAACTCAGGAATCCACATTGTCTGCGGAGGAAGATAGTGATATTCGACCGCCCATTCTGTGAATGGAATTATTAGAAGCATTAAAGAAATAGGAATTATATTTGATTTTAAAACAATCGTTATGAAACAAAATGACATTAATAAGAAAATAATATTATAATTTTGCTTTACTATTGTATATCCCAGAATCATAGTAGGAAACAAAATAGAAATTACAATTGCAAATCTTGGGACACCTTTGCTGTTGAATGGTAATAAATTCCCCATTTTTTACCCGATCATGAATTCCTCAAGTTTCTCAGCCTGAGATTCCCACGTATAATTTTTAATAACAAAGTTCCTTATTTCCTGGCTCTTTTTTCTAAACTCATTTCTCCTATCATAAATATCTTTAATGGCCCGTGCAAATCCCTCGGGTGATGACCCTTTTACCCAGGAAACAAAATCCTTCCCCTGCAGCACATTTACATGGGCAGGAATTTCTGTCGCAATAACAGGTTCGCCACAAGAAAGATATTCAAACATTTTTATTGGAGAACTCGTGTTCCATCCCGGCCAATTGGGAAAAGGCAGTACACCCACATCACTCTTGCGAATAAACTCAGGAACTTCTCTATATAAAACCGGAGGGTGAAATAGTATTTTATCTTTTAATCCCAGTCTATTAGTAAGACTTTTCAATCCAGCTATTCCATCGCCAGAACCAAGCAAGAACAACTCAACATCATATTCCTTCAGTAGAGCGAATGCTTTTATCACATTATCAAGCCCTCTATTTTTTGTAATAATTCCGTGGTAAATTAGACGAAATTTTTTTTTGCTATTTCCTCTTTCTTCAGGTTTAAACAAATTTATATCCACACCTGAAGTCCAGATTTCTAATTTGTGTTCCGGCAGGTCAAATTCACTCCAACAATATTTTTTCATTTCATCTGTAATATAAGTAATGCCATCAAAGCATGTTGATGCAATTTTTAAACTCCTTTTAAAAAAAAATTTATCTATAAAGTACTTAACTTTTGCAGAAGATACAGGAATAGATCTAACATCGAGAAAAGATTTAATGCCATATTCTTTTTTAAGTTTGCCTGCTTTTTTAATCAAGAAAAAATTATTGGAATTTAAAACCAAAATTTCTGGTTTATAAAATTCTATCAGGTTGTAAAAATTTTTTATTTGATTAAAGTAATATAAAGCCCTAGTTACAAAAGGAATGTTAGGACAACTTATATAAATAATTTCATTATTTAATTCATCAAAACTGACCTTATTTTTTTTATATCCTGTAACAAGATAAACATCATTCTTTTTCTGGAGATGCTTAATAATCTCGATCCATGTTGTTTTATCAGGAGATGTATCAAATTGTTTATCAGCAAACCAGAGTATTTTCATATAAAAATCTCTTTATTTAGCCTGAATTATCTCCACAATCCTTTTAATATTTTTCATAGAAAATTTCTCAAATGAATATTTTTGTGCTCTTTTCCCCATCTCCTCTCTTAATTTTTTATTAGATATCAACAAAGCAATATCCTTTTCCATTTGCTCAAAATTCTTTGAGTGAAAGCCAATTGAATTTTTCTTAATAATATCATCTGGATCAACATTTAAGCTAACAACTGGAACTATACGCATCCATGCCTGGATAAAAGTATTGGGAAAACCTTCATATCTACTTGTGTTAACAAAAATATGTGAAATTCTCAGAATATCATTTACTTTGTTTAAACTGAGCTCTCCCATATAATCAATATTTTCTCTTTTATTTAATTCTGCAATTATTCTTTTCCCCCAGCGGCTTGCATCAGGTCTTCCAATCATAATGAATTTGAGATTATTAAAGTTTCTGAAGTCATCTGCTAATTTTATAAAAACTTCCGGCTGTTTTAATTCTTTGAAATTTGCTATCCAGACAATCTTTACCGGCATATATTTTTCTATTTTTTCTTGGGGAATCGGATGAAAATTTGGGATAATAAAATCACATCTTCTCCCATAATTTCGGTATATAAGGTCATACTGATATTCCGCTTGACCTATAATGTAATCTGCTTTTTTAATTCCAAATGCTAAAAATTTCTTATCGATATAATCAAAAATTATTGATCTTCTATACTCAAATTCGAACGGATTAACATCCTTCTCGGCTGCAACCTGCCAGATCATCTTACACTCATGACCAATGCTGTACTTAGCTGCAATCCCAACATAAGCAAAACCGGAACGTATTAAAATCACATCCGGCCTAACTTTCTTTAGTAATCTATACACCTTGAAAGCATCTATAAAGAAATACTTTCCTAATATTTTTCTCAGGAATACTCTTTTTCTTATTTTTAAAAGCTCAAAATAATTTTCATATTCAACAGGGTCACCATTATCAATGAATAAATAGAACATCTTGTAACCTAATTTTTTTAAATGACTTCCTATTAAAAACTGTTGGTATTCTGTACCCCCCTTTACCTGACCATAATAATTACCAGACATTAAAACAATATCTTTATTCATTTTTTAAAAATAGAGTTTATGGAATTAATAATCTTTAATGGGTCATTATATTTCTCATACATATACCTGGAATGTTCACCAAAACTATTAATCTTATCTCTGTTGTCCACAAAATATTTCATGGCATCATAAAGATTATTAATGATATCTTCAGAATCAACGATTATTCCATTCTTATAATTCTCAACAAGTTCAAAAGCACTCGGAACCCGATCTGTCAAAACACATGGCAATCCTGCAGATGCGGCTTCGACAACAACATTTCCCCATCCTTCACCTATAATTCTATTCTTTGACAAATACCTTCGATGAGGATGCACAAAAACATCGGACATATGATAATAATTTCGGACTAACGATGGGGCCACTTCACCTAAAAAAGTTATATTCTTAGACTTTTTCGCTGCCAAGTTTTTACAATACTTATAATAATCCTCTGAATGTTCACGTTTATATTTACTAGAAAAAGGTCCTCCAATAATTATAAGCCGAACATTTCTGCAAGATTTTTCCAGCATAGAAAAAGATTCGATTAACAGATCAAGGCCTTTTCGATAGATTATTCTTCCTAGATAAAGAAAAACGATATTGTCTTTAAGTTCCTTTTTTAGGTTATTTATCAAATAGTTATCTATTTTTCTTCTAGGTAGTTCTTCTATCAAATATGGGAAAGGTAGTAATTTATCTGAAGAAACATGATAGGAAAGAAGAAATTCCTTTTGCTTAATACCCGGATAGAACATTGCATTGGCATGTTTCTCTATAAAAACCGTCATTGAATAATAAAGATTTCTTAAGAAACTTTTGTTTCTAAACCAAACCTCTTTTCTAAAGGCAGTTGGTTTCTTTAGAATTCGACCTGCCAAAAACACAACTTTTGAATGCCAAGCATCCGATGTCGTACTGATAATAAGGTCAACATTTCTCCCATTTTTCATTATTAACTTAAAAAGTTTAAAACTATAGGACAGATGCCAAGGTTGAAGTCTATTCCCCATAAAACCCAGAATAACGAATTTAAGTTTTTTTTTGATAGCATTTGGAATTGGGTCTTTCTTGTCAAAAGGACATATCCAGATGACGGTTAATTCACATTCATCTGTAATTGTTAAATATTTCAAAAAATCATAACTTCTATACTGCTTATTTACATAAAGTATCTTCTTAGAATTCATTTCATTGTATATTATATATGTATATTCTATTTTTTCCAAACAGATAATACTCACCTGGATGAATCTAGGGGTGAATTTCACTCGGTTTTTCTCATCTCAAAATGTGAAAGAATAAAGGATGATTATTTTCTTGCCTTTGACATCAAATATTTCCTGTGTTACTTTTTTACTTGTAATAAATTACAAAAACCAGTTTGCGTTTTTCCCGTAAATGGAAATAATACTTTCTAAAGAAATATTTCACCCAAGAAGAAAAGAAAAAACCGATGTCCAGTATATCCAGAGGCATTAAAAATGCTTCTTATTTAGCAATAGGAAATTTAATAACCCAGTTTATTTCTTTTATTGGATTTATTTTTATTGCCAGGATGCTTGGACCCGACAATTACGGTATCTATGTAACAGTTGGATCCTTTGTTGGACTATTTGAAATACTGCTGCTAAGGGGACTAAACAAAACTATTATCAGAGAAGGCAGTAAAGATATCTCCTCCATGCATACCTTCTTAAAGAAAACAATCGGCATGAGAAATCTCCTTATTATAACAGCTATTATTGTCTGTATAATTTTCTCTTTTTTTACTCCCTATGAACTACAAACAAAGCTCTATATCATCCTCTTCAGCTTTCAACTTGCATATACTGGGTTAAAAGGATTCTTAGCAACAATTTATCAGGCTACCGAAAAGATGCAGTACATATCAATCTTTGGTATTATCAATAGAGTAATATTTGTTTCACTTTCAATTGCTTTCTTATATAGAGGTTTTGGAGTTCTCGCTTTATTTCTGATAGCACTTTTTTCTAATTTATTAACGATATCTGCAAACTATTTTTACTCACGCAGGTATGTCAGATTCAATTTCTTTTCAAAATTACAATTTGATAATAACTTATTAAAACCAACAATTATATTCTCATTACTTGGATTTGCTATTTTTCTCACAACTAAAATTGACCTGGTAATGATTTCTCTTCTTGGAACAGCAAAAGATGTAGGAATCTATGGAGTGGCATTTAAAATATCACAACTTGGCATAATGCTGAGAAATGTTATTGCAATGGCTTTCTTCCCGATATTTATTAAACAATTCCATACACATAAAATGAAAGCCAAGCAATTGATAAAATACTCCGTATTCTTTCTCATCCTAATATTTGTACTATCCCTGGTAGTTTCTTTCTTTGTAGAAGATATAGTCTCAATCTTATTGGGTTCTGAATACCATAATTCAGGAGAAATCTTGAGGGTTTTAATCTTTTATCTCGCTTTTTCTTGGTCGACACTTCCTTTTACTACAGCAGCTCAGGCAACACAGAATGAGAAATACATGTTGATTATATGGTCAATCATGGCTGCCTTAAATATTCCTTTAAATTACTTACTCTTTATAAAATACGGCTTAATCGGAATAGCCTATTCAACACTGGTTGTAACTGCTGCAGGCCTTTTTCTGATTTCCTATATTACTCTTAAAGTTATGAAAAAACAGGGATATCTAGTATGAATCTCCTACAGAATTCAGTCATGTCAGTGTTTAATATTTTTTGATTCCATTTATATTTCTTCTGAAGTGTTCTAATTGTCAAGGCCAAATTTGTCTTTTTTATTTCTTTGATAAATCAGTTTTCGCTCTTGCTTCCCATCTTCCCTTCAAGATTTTTTTTGGTTTGAATTTTGTGGAAATTGTTTTCAATAATCCTCGTCTTTTAATTTCCCTCGCTCTAATATACAATTCGACCCATTGATTGCCATTCTTCCAAATTCTATCTTTTTCTGCTTTTAATTCTAAGTATGCTTTCTCGGCTTCTTTCCATCTAGGATAATAAAAAATCTCATCCAAAAAATATTCACTTAACCTTTCTGTATCGATTATTTTATCCAACAACAAATTCACATTTTCATTAGCATCATATGTTAAATCATACAGCTCTTCGCTTTTATCATTTTTATTATAAATATATTTAAAATCTCCTTTTCTTATTGCTAATTTCCTATCTGGTTGAAGATAATACCGAGAATCAGAATAAACAAATTTTTTTGAATCAAATTTCTCTTCCAAAACGATATTTTTTAACTGAATATTACTTAATGGAGTTTCAATTATCTTTTTTCCAAAATGATTCGGTGTAATAAGCGGTATTTTTATCGCCCCCTCATATACATGATGCCCATAACAAGGGATACTCTTCTCACCATTCATATGCCCATGATCCCCTGTTAAATAAATATCCCCAATAAAAATTTTCATCAATTCTCCCACAAGAGTATCGAACATATCTATATCCGATCCATAACCTGTCCGACCTACGTAAACATGAGGGGAATGAATCCATAGAAATATTTGTTTAGTTTTACTTTCAAGGACTGTTTTAACTTCTTCCATTATATCTTCAATCGGGGTCGTGTTTTGTTGAGATATTATCCTTCCATTTTCACTCCGTTCATATTTGCAATGAGGACCTACAGGCTGCTCAATGGATAAATTATGAAAATTTGTATTCTTACTAAAAACTTGTGCTTTCTTTCGAGAACTTTTGTACCATCTTTTATCCCATATGACGTGCGTCTCATATCCCTTTTCTTCAAATAATTGAAATAAAGTTGGACATTGATCAAATTGATCAACATCGTGAAAATAACTCCTTTTCATCTCATGTATATTTAACCCCGAAAACATTGCAGAGTAAGCCATACCAGAGGAAACAGCTGCGGTATAAAAATTTTTGAAAAGTGTCCCTTTTCTTGCCAACATGTCAATATTAGGTGTTTCATATATTCTTCCACCATAACAACTCAAATAATCCTGCCTTAATACATCTTTAGAAATCAGCAGTTTAGATTTCATTTATTCTCTCCCACATTTTATTCTAGCATTAAAAATTCATCTTTCTTACTTCTTTAAGATCTTCAACATTATCTATTTCCATCCATGCTAATCCCTCAACATATATCCCTCTTAGATTGATCTCTTCTGCAACTTCACCAAAAATTGTGTAACACCATTGGTTTTTATCTTCATTTGATATGTATTCATCTAATTTTTTAAATATTTTTATTGCTCCCTTCTTTGAAAATTTAACTGGCCCAGGCGCCTCAGCACTACATTCATTTAGATTTAATCTTTTGTCTAACTTTATAATTTTATTTCCATCCATTTTCACCTTGAACATATCCCCTCTAGGATTTATATTTTTGTCTATCATCATTGCATTTTCAAATCTGCTATCTAATAATTTTTTAATAACTCCTTCTTCAAAAATCAAATCAGAATTTAAATAAACAAAACCTTCATCAATAAATTCCTTTGCTAACCATAATGAATAACTACTATTGGAATTATGATAAATTGGATTTTCAATATAGACAACACTATCTTTTAAAATACTTTTTATCTTATTTTTTAAATAACCAACTACAACAATAATTTCATTAATGTTAACTTTCAATAAACTATCTATTTGACGTTTTATAATTTTTTTTCCATTTATTTCTATTAAGCACTTTGGAATTATATTCGTAATTGGAGATATTCTTGATCCAATCCCTGCTGCTAATATAATTGCTTTCATAATCCAGCTCCTATCAGTATATTGGTATTTAATAAAATGTTCTAATTGTCAATACTAAATTTGATCTTTTTAATAATTCCCACAAATATTTTACTTTGTATAAAAAAAGTTTAACAAGATTTTAATTTTACCATTCTACATAAAAAAATAAAAGTTAGCTGCACTCTATATTATGATGATTAGCCTCAAAGGGTGAGGAAAAAAGCAAAAATCCCCCTGTTAATCAGCCTTAAATAGGCGACTAATATACGTGTGTAGAAAAATCTATCTTAATTAACTCTTTTGGCTATTTTTATATATTTTCTTGAGATTTAATAACCATGATATCTAAGAAAACAATTATAAGAAGCATATTTGGATTTATCATAATTTTTATAATTATGGTGCCTAATATTCTTGCCGGAAATATCTATTATATAGACCACACAAATGGATATGATCAAAATGATGGCCTTTCCACTTCAACAGCCTGGAAAACGATAGAAAAAGCAAATTCCACATTACTACCAGGAGACACAGTCTATATTAGGGCAGGAATCTATTATGAAAGAATTTCTCCTGAAAATTCGGGGAGTGAAGGAAATTATATTACCTACAGAAATTATGAAGAGGAAGAAGTCATTATTGATGGCCTCAGTCAAGGCATCCTTTTAGACAATAAAGAATTTATTGCAGTAGTTGGACTAAAAATATCTAATGTTGGACGTTTCGTAGTAATTCAAAATGGTTCGAAAAACAATATAATCCAAAACTGTAATATGCAAGGTTCCCACAACTGGAGTGGAGTACACATAGAAAATTCCAGTCATAATAAAATCCTGGATAATTATATTTATGATTGCCATGGAGACCTTGTAAGCTTATATCCAAATGCTGACTATAATTTGATTCAAGGGAATGAAATTGATGGGGGACCAACAAATACTCATTCCTGTCTTCTAATCAGGAGCACGAACGATCAAGATTATTCATCTTATAACATAGTACGAAACAATCATCTTCATGATCCAAGTGATGATGTAGTGAATATGCTCCAAAAAGTTAATTATAATTTAATAGAAGACAATGTATTTTATAACGCGTCACATGGTGCTGGACTTAAATTTTGTGGGGGCCAGAATAATATTATCAGAAGAAACATTGCCATAGACTGTAAGGCATATAGTTTTGGGATATATTCAAGTCTTTATGGTGGATATCAGTCTTATGGAATTAATAATATATTCTATAATAATGTTGCATTTAGAAGCGATAGAGGAAACGATATGGATGCTGGTTTTAGACTCCTCGTATATGAAGGTGGAGGGGAAATAAGAAATAACATAGTCAAAAACAATGTAACATTTGAGAATAGTCCACAACAGGTATATATAGATGGTGACCCAGGTTGGAAAGATTATGTGCATCCAAACTTGTATATAAACAATGTAATATTTGATACTTCTCCTGATAAAAATATTGTTAGATATTTAGGTTTAAGATATACACTACAAGAAATTGAGCTGCAGAAGCCTTCCCAATTCATTAACAATATCGATACCTATCCTGATTTTGTTGATGCTAACAATAAAAATTTCCTTCTGAAATCTGGTTCTCCCTGCATAAATACAGGAGACTGGCTCACTGTCATTACTTCTTCAGGCTCTGGCAACCATATTCCTGTAGAAGATGCAGGTTATTTCTGTGACGGTTTTGGAATTATTGACGGAGATTTAATCCAGCTAGAAGGACAAACCCAAACAGCAAAAATAACAAATGTAGACTACGACAGCAACATAATAACTGTGGATACTCCTTTATCATGGTATTCAGGTCAAGGAGTAAGCCTACCGTACTATGGTTATGCGCCTGATATAGGAGCATATGAATATTATGAAACTAGCACACCTCTGAATGCCAGTATGGATGCATCCCCTGGATCAGGATTTGTTCCTCTATCTGTCAGTTTCACGGGAAGTGCAACTGGAGGAAGTGAACCTTACACCTACAACTGGGATTTTGGAGACGGGAATT
>Ga0209121_10002184_pt1 | contig 20057 bp, 17 predicted proteins | sample Cruoilmetagenom3_FD_187292 | JGI IMG/M metagenome (GOLD analysis project Ga0209121, IMG submission 187292) | Oil polluted marine microbial communities from Coal Oil Point, Santa Barbara, California, USA - Sample 3 (SPAdes) (version 2) | ecosystem: Environmental > Aquatic > Marine > Oil seeps ...
TGGTAAATCAATACTGTTACATTATGACTTTTGTGTATATATTCGCTCACTCCCGAATATTACGCCGCAAGCGGCGGGGAATACAACCCTAAAGTGATTAAACTAAGTGAATTACCCCGCCTAAAGGCGGGGCATCTTGAAAAGCAAGGAGGGGGATTGCATCCCCCTTACCCCCGCACCGCATTCATCCCCGCCTAAAGGCGGGGTATTCTGCGGGGTTTTCATAAAGTACTGGTAGAGGTAGCAGTCAAATCGGAATAGACCCCATATTTCATACGGTTACCCCATACGTCATCGCCGGAAGAAAGGCCCAGATCAAGGAAGGGAAGATTTCCGAAATAGGTATCGGTATCCCCATTACCATCCGTGCCACTGTCAGCATAAGGCAAACGTCCGTTGGCCGTCACATAGCCCTGTAGGGCATAGTCCACCTTCTCCAGAACAGCTCTGTTTTTTCTGATCTTTGCTGACTGAATCAAGGAGGGTAAAACCGAGGCCATAATGGAAATGACAACACCCACTATGACCATAACTACGGCCATTTCAATAAGGGTAAAACCAAGTTTTTTTCTCAATTCACTTCTGAATTCCATGACCTGAAAACCTCTTACCTGTTCCTTGAATAAATTATCTTGAGTCCCTCAAGGGTAAGCATTTCATCGACTACATCTATATTTTTTGTTTCGGAAGCTATAATTCTTGCCATCCCGCCGGTTGCCACAACGCGAGGATTCGATTTTACTTCAGCCTTAATACGATCCACTATCCCGTCCACGAGACTTGCATAACCGAACATGATCCCGGCCTGCATACTACTTACAGTATCCTTAGCAATAATAGATTTTGGTTTGCCTAACTCGACCCTGGGAAGCCGGGACGCCTTTTCAAAAAGTACCTCACTCGATATTAATATGCCGGGCGCTATACAACCACCCATGTACTCCCCCTTGTTGGAAATATAATCAAAAGTTGTCGCAGTACCAAAATCTACAATTATAAGTTCTCTTTTGTACTTCTCGTAAGCGGCAACGGCATTGACTATCCTGTCCGCACCAACCTCCCTTGGATTATCATAAAAAATCGGCATCCCGGTCTTGATCCCCGGCCCAATGATTAGCGGCTCTACGTTAAAATATTTTTTGCAAAGAGGATTCATGATATCGAGCATAGGAGGAACAACACAGGAAATTGCGATATCCTTAATAGATTCTGAACTAACCCCTCTCATTTTGCACAGATTGAGGATCCTGATTCCATATTCATCCACCGTATGATCCACAGCTGTCCTGATTCTCCAATCATGCAAAAGTTTGTCCCCATCATATAAACCGATCACTGTATTTGTGTTCCCTACATCAATAACCAGAAGCATAATCAATCCCTCACCAAGGGTTTACGCAAGAATAATTTATATTATTTGTAATGATATGTCAGATGCCGGAGCTGAATGGGTGAGCGCTCCCACAGATATAAAATCCACTCCCGTCTCAGCAATCTTTCTCACATTGAATAGCGTAACATTTCCTGAAGCCTCAACCAGAACTGTTCCATTTATAAGGGAAACGGCTTTTTTTATCTCCCCTACCCCCATATTATCGAGCATTATGACGTCCACTCCCGCAGACAACGCCTCCTCAACCTCTCTCAAATTCTTTACCTCAATTTCTATCTTTAAGGTATGAGGAGCGCTCTTATTGACCCTGTCAACAGCAACAAAAATGCCGGCGGCGGCATCAATATGATTGTCCTTTATCAAAATACCATCATACAGGCCGAATCTATGGTTAAATCCGCCGCCAATCCTGACGGCATACTTTTCCAAAATTCTCAAACCGGGTGTTGTTTTTCTTGTATCCAGAATCTTTGCACCGGTTCCCCTGATTTCATCAACATACCTTCGCGTCAGAGTAGCAATCCCGCACATTCTTTGAAAAAGATTGAGCGCCACTCTCTCCGCAGTGAGGATATTTCCCAGGTTTCCTGATATCTCCGTCAGTACGTCCCCACCTTTGACAAACTTACCATCTTCAACACTATCTGTAAATTCAGCTTTCTCTTCAGAAAATAGAAATACCTCTTTAAAAACTACAATCCCCGCCACAACCATATCCTCCTTAGCCACGACGCGGGCCTGACCGATCTCTTTTCCTGACAGAACAGCCGAGGTAGTTATGTCACCTGAGGCCACATCCTCCTTAAGGGCCAATTGTATCAGCCTGTGTATGATATGTCTCTGTAGCATGATATCACTCATTCCGCCTTGGATTGTAGGGTCGGGTTTTCCACCTGACCACAAACAGTGGCATATAAAATGCCACTCTACCTTCGCTCTTGTCCCTTTAGCCTTTAACCTTTTACCTCCAACCCCCTACGCATCTATCTCCTGAAGTTTTTTAAGGGCCACTTCAAGCACGCTATGCTTTTCTTGAAGCCCCTTGAACTTAGCTTCTTCCTTTTTTATCACTGCTTCTGCGGCCTTCTCTCTAAAATCGCGGTTAGTAAGCTTTTTAGAAATAGTGGAAAGGTCTTTAACAATTTTTGCGTTTCTTTTCTCGAGTCTTGTCTTCTCAGCAGCTACGTCTATCGTGCCTTCCAGTAATACAAATACCCTAACAGAACCTGCAACGCCGGTTGCAGCACCTTTGGGCTCTTCCATTTTACCAGTGATAGTTAACTCTTCCAGATTAGCCAGATTAATAATATAATCTCTCCCGGTATTCATAATAGAAATTAACTCTTCATCAGGAGCGGAAACCATCACCCTTAATTTCGTTGATGGAGGAATGCTTATTTCACCCCTTATGTTTCTGATGCTCGTAATTACATCCATGATAATTTCCATCTGCTTTTCCGCATTTTTATCACTAAGGTTATCGTCCACTTCCGGAAATTTACTTACCATAATAGAACTTCCGTCATTCACAAGCTTGTGCCAGATTTCCTCGGTCAAAAACGGCATAAACGGGTGGAGAAGTTTGATGGTGTTTTTTAAAACGAGAAAAAGGGTTTGTTGAGCTGCACGTCTCTTTGCCGGGTTATCCTTGTCATAAATGACAGGTTTTATCAGTTCGAGATACCAATCACAGAATTCATGCCAGACAAATTGATATATACTGCCGGCAGCATCATTAAACCTGTACTCATCCAGATACTTTATTACATTTCCCGTAGTTCTGTTAAGCCTGCTTTTAATCCAACACTCACAAAGCGAGTAATCATCCTTTTCAGGCCGGGCACCCCCGGCAGGATAATCCTCAAGGCTCATCATAGAAAACCGTGTGGCATTCCATATCTTGGTTACAAAATGTCGATAACCTTCGATACGATCCTCCGACATCCTTACATCCCTTCCCTGAGCGGTAAAGGCTGCAAGTGTAAATCTAAAGGCATCTGTACCGAATTTCTCTATCATTTCAAGAGGATCTATGATATTTCCTTTAGATTTGCTCATCTTATCCCCTTCTTCATCACGGACAAGGGCGTGGAGATAAACATCCCCGAAGGGAACATCCTTCATTACATAAAGACCCATCATCATCATTCTTGCCACCCAGAAAAAAAGGATATCAAAGCCGGTAATCAGGACGGAAGTGGGGTAAAAAGTCTTTAAGGCATCGGTATCATCCGGCCACCCAAGGGTTGAAAAGGGCCAGAGTGCGGAACTAAACCAGGTATCCAGGACATCTTCTTCCTGCTTGAGTGAGGTTCCTTCACACTCAGGACATCTGTCCGGATCTTCCACGGAAACAATCACATTCCCGCATCCTTTACAATACCACACAGGAATTCTGTGACCCCACCATATCTGTCTTGAGATACACCAATCACGAATATTTTCCATCCAGTCAAAATAGGTTCCTTCCCACGTAGATGGTACTATCCTGGTTTTTCCCTTGATAACAGCCGCAGTAGCAGGCCTGGCAAGGGGTTTCACTTTAACAAACCATTGCTTAGAAACGGCCGGTTCTATAACCGTCTTACACCTGTAGCAGTGTCCCACATTGTGGATATAGGGTTCCTTACCAATCAGATAACCGCCTTTTTCCAGATCCCGAATAACATTTTCCCGGCATTCATAGCGATCCTGCCCCTGATAGATACCACCATTTTCATTGATAGCAGCATTTTCATCCATAATCTTGATGATCTCAAGATTTTGCCTTTCAGCCATTGCAAAGTCATTTGGATCACAGGCAGGTGTAATCTTTACCGCCCCCGAACCAAACTCCATTGAAACATAATCATCAGCAACAACGGGTATTCTTCTATTAACCAGAGGAAGGATAACTTCTTTTCCAATCACATTTTTATATCTTTCGTCATCAGGGTTGACCGCTACTGCTGTATCCCCCAACATAGTTTCCGGACGTGTTGTGGCCACAATAATCTCCCCGTCACCATCTGCAAAAGGATATCTGATATTCCATAGTCCGCCCTCTTCCTCATCATACTCAACCTCGAGGTCAGATATGGCCGTATGACACCTGGGGCACCAGTTGACGATATAGTCCCCCTGATAGATAAGACCGTCGTTATAGAGCATCACAAAGACCTCTCTTACAGCCCTTGTCAACCCTTCATCCATGGTGAAGCGTTCTCTTGACCAGTCGCAGGAACATCCGAGTCTCTGGAGCTGGTTCAGGATAACCCCCCCATATTTCTCCTTCCACTCCCACACCCTTTCGATAAATTTTTCCCTGCCGAGATCATGTCTCGTAAACCCCTCTTTAGCCAGTCCCTGTTCAACAACATTCTGCGTGGCGATCCCCGCATGATCCGTACCCGGCATCCAGAGAGTATTGTATCCCTGCATCCTTTTGTAGCGGGTAACGATGTCCTGCAAAACATTATTCAATGCATGTCCCATGTGAAGCAGTCCGGTAACATTCGGAGGAGGGATTACTATTGAAAACGGTTTCTCTTTACTTTTATCCTCCGCCCTGAAATAACCCTCATCAAGCCAGTATTTGTACCACTTTACCTCAACCCCATGAGGTTCATATGATTTACTCAACAACTTTTCTTCCATCTTCTATCTCCACACTAAAAAGGTTAAGGGCGCAGAGCTAAAGGTGTAAGATACAAAACTTACTCCTCTTGACCTCTTGTAAAATAAGTGCAAGGCTTGAGTCCGCCAGACGAACGACAAAGATCCGCCGTCTTTCTGGCGGAGCAGATCTGCAACCTTGCACTGTATGGGCCGATACCCTCATCGGCCTTACACAGGCCTGTTCGGGGAACAAGCCCTACCTTCTTCACAGAATTTCTTAGAAAAACTTCAGTTGTTCCTTCATCTTCCTTATAATTAAAAGAGCATCCACACCCGAAACAGAACTCAGGGGAGCAAATTCGCCGGTGGTGAAATCCTTCGCCTGCATAATACCCCTTGAGGTAACAACAACCACGGCATTAAAATAAGAAAGATCAGGTCTTAAATCCGGAAATGGGGAGGCACTACCAATAAATTTGGTCGCCAGATCCTTTTCACCGGTAACCTTGATCAATATATCTTCAATCATCATTGCATAGGCAGCCCTTGTTATCAGCTCATCCGGATGAAATGCACCATCAGGGTAGTTCTCCAGGCCACGGACTCCTATCTCTAAAATACCTTCAATATCTGCCTTCAGGGGATGATCAGCAATATCTGCCGCTGTAAATGTTTTCTTTTTAGACTCAGCCTTGAATTTATCCGGATCTTTAAAAGAGGTATCAAAGGTTTTTAGTGTTCTCCTTTGATAAAGCACATCTATTTTAAATTCTTCCATAAACAGAGCAGCCGCATCAGCCCGGGTGATACTCTCAACAATAGCAATTTTCTTCCCGGTGATGGTTCCCGGCATTGCCCTCTGTATCTTCTGGATCAATTTCCATTCGCTATCCGCTTCCTCCACGTAATCCTCATTCAGATCAAGCACCTTGCTGAACATCTTTCCAGCAAGATCAAACTCCAGTCCTCCTTTGTACGCAATTCCCATAAAATAATAAGAAGCACAAGACTTGGGATCAAGAGCAATAGCGTATTTGAACTGTTCTTCAGCCCGTTTCAGCCAAATTTCTTTCTCCTTGCTCATAGTATAAAGTCTTATTTTACCAACGTGAACAAAGACTTTTTCCTCCTTTGTCCCGGCACACTGCCATGCATCCTTCATTAAATCAAAGGCGCTTTCAAAATTCCTCTTATAGGCTTTAGTCAATCCGAGACCCACATAAGCCTTGGAATATTTTGGATCAAGCTGAATAGCCAGCTCAAACTCCCTTTCGGCATCCCGATACTTCCCATGTTTAAGTAACTTCAGTCCTGTATAAGTATGATGTTCGGGAGTATCCAGTTGGCTTAACGGTTTTCTTACCTCCGGTGCACAGGAAGAAATAAAAACACCTATGACCATCACAACTAACAACATAAATAGATTATGACATTTTAATTGGTGTATCATAACTTTCTCCTTTCTCTAAAGGGTTAGAATTCTTAAAGAATATCTGCCAGTCTACTACTTCTTCCCCCCGCTTGCTTTCAAGCAAGTTGCAAGGAGTAAGCATACTGATTCCTTCTACTTCAAAAAATACTTTTCTATTGTAATCTTACTCCATTATCGTGATTTTTATATTTTACTACAAATATATTTATACAATTTTGAAGTCAAGGAATTTTAACATAGTAAAGACCTGACGCCGTATTTTCCCCAAATGTTTCCAATTATCCGTTGACAGTCAGCGTAACACTATGATAATAAACAGGTGAGAGGAACGTATATATAATAATTGGAGGCAACTAAGGCTTTTAATAACTCCAAATTGAAGGAAACGGGTTTTTTCTCTCTACTTTTGCCGGTTTGATTACAATGTTAAATTATTGAAACTAAAACAGGAAGAAAGGGGGAACATGATGTACAGTCAAAAAATATTATTGCCCTATAATTTCACCAAGTATGATCAGAAGGCCTTAGATTTTGTCATTCGTAATTTTGCCCATCTGAAGGACATTGAAATTACATTATTTAATGTCTATATACCCGTACCCGAAATTGAAACGCGTGAATCTCCGATTATGGAAAAAATGAAGAGTAATCTGATTTATCTTTCCCAAAAAATTAAGGAGCAGGAGGCTGGTCTCAAGACCGCCAAGGAGAATCTACTACAAAATGATTTTACGGAAGATCGGATACGCAGTATCTTCAAGCCCAGGAAGAAGGATGTCGCTGGTGAGATTATTGACCTTGCATCGAAGGAACACTTTGATCTGATTGTTCTAAATCACGAACCAGGTAAGAAAGTTACCAGATTTTTTACCGAGAGCGTTTTTAGTAAGGTTGTAGCTGCTTTAAAAGATGCAGCCGTCTGCATTGTTACCTAACTGTCACTGGAAGAAACCTATATATTACAGAATCAACTAAAAGGTTATTAATCCTATAGAACATATAAGGAGGAATTCCATGGGTGTTAAAGAAAAAATAGATATAGATGTATTTAAGGTAGTAACAAGAGCCATCGCGGAATCTGACAACATAGATGTTATGACCAACCATCTAATTCAACTCCTGGTAGGGGTTTTGGAAATTAAAGGTGGGACGATATTTGCCCTAAACCCTGAAACGAACGAGCTTGAAATCCTGGCCAGTCTCGGGTTGAGCATCAATTACCTGAACAAAGGACCGGTTTTCGTTAATAAAAGTATCGGTGAAGAGCTCATTGCAATCAAGGATATTACGAAGACCGATATCCTTCAGTACCCGGAAGATGCCCAGAAGGAGGGAATAGAAAGCATTGTCTCCCTTCCCATCAAATTTTATGGAGAGACCATCGGTTCCTTGCGCCTGTATCACTATGAGGTATGGGAACTTTCAGATCGGGATCTTGACTCTCTGCAGCTACTTGCCGAGAATATCGGTCTTGCTATGATGTACACCCGACACCTTAATGCCCTGCAATCCATAAAAGAAACTATGAAAGGGTTGCCCCTGGATTTTACACTATTTTCAAAATAGATAATGCACATTCTCACTCTGGTACCACAAACACGTAAAAAGTGTAGTTATTATTTTAAAAAACTCTCAATTTTTACTTTTGCTGCATCAACTTCAGAAGGAGTAAACCACTCTATACCCTCATCTGCCCTGAACCATGTAAGCTGTCGCTTTGCATAATGTCTTGTGTTGCTTTTGATCAGTCTCAGGGCCTCAGGAATATCATATATTCCTTTAATATAGTTAACTATATGTCTATATCCAAAAGTCTGCATCGGTTTGAGCATCTCATCATAACCCATTTCCATAAGTTTTTCGACTTCCCCTACCAGCCCCTCAGCTATCATTTTTTCGACCCTTTTACCGATCTTCTCATATAACTGATCCCTGTCGATATAAAATCCTATCTTGAGATAATCATAGGTATTATCCCCAAAATTGTGATCCTCTTGTTTTTTGACAATCGATTCACCACTCAGTTCCAAAACCTCAAGCGCCCTGGTTATCCTGAAGATATCATTCGGGTGGATTCTCCCCGCAGCAGCCTCATCCCTTTCCTTCAGTCTTTCATAAAGGTATCCTTTGCCATATTTTTTCATATATTTCCTGTATGTGCTTCGCAAATCATTGTTGTTTCCCGGCCCATCAAAGAGTCCTCCGAGCAGGGCCTTAATGTAAAGGCCCGTACCTCCCACAACAAATATATTCTTGCCTCCACTGCTTAATACATTAACTATTTCCCTTGCCCTCTCTACAAACATCGCCGCATTAAACTCCTCATCCGGATCTACTACATCTAAAAGGTGATGCCTGATCAGAGACCTTTCCTCAAATGTTGGTTTTGCTGTACCTATATCCATATACCGGTAGACCTGCATGGAATCTGCGCTGATAATTTCACCGCCATATTCACACGCAAGCTTGATAGCAATTTCAGTCTTTCCAACACCTGTAGGGCCAAGAATAACAACAAGGCGGGGACTATAGTCCTTGAAATTCATTCTATTACTTTGGAAACTTTGCATAAACACCAAAAGCTGCACAGAGTTTTGAAAATATGATCCTGAGAGCGAATCAAGATTTTTTCGGTAACGGTTCAAATCGCAGCGGAACGACCGCAAATTCAACTGTTTGATCCGCCGTAGGCGGAGAGTTTTGGATTTGCAGTGGAGCGAGATTTAGAATTGTCGAAAAAATGTTTTGAGTATCGAAGAATTATATTTTCAAAGCTTTTATTTTATTTCCGCTTGAACATCCTTTCTAAATCCCTAATGCTAAACTGTATATAAAGCGGCCTCCCATGTGGACAGGTCGAAGCAAATGGAGTTGAATCAAGATCTTTGCACAGACGATCCACCTCAGATTTAGTCAGCCTATGGTTAGCCTTTATAGCACCTTTACAGGACAACACTGTAAAAATCTTATTTCTTACTTCTTCAATGCCCGGGGATTTTCCTGTATTTGAAAACTCCTCAACAATATCAAGAATCACCACCTTAGGTTCAACATCACCGGGTAAAACAGCGGGAACCGATTTTACCACAACGGTATTTCCCCCATATGGCTCAACTTCTATACCCACATTCTCCAGTATCTCGGTATGTTCCATAAGCAAGGCAAACTCCCCGGGGGGCAGACTTACAACCTCTGGAATTAACAACCTCTGGCTTGCAATCTTTTCACCCGGAGATACCTTTCTGAGCTTTTCGAACAGCACCCTCTCATGAGCGGCGTGCTGATCTATTAAGATAATCCCTTCAGGTGAGGAAAAAACAAGGTAGGCAGCGGCAACCTGCCCCATATATTCGAGAGAGGAAAAGGATAATCCATCACCTGAAATAAACTTCTCCCCGGAAACTTCCCACGCTTCTGCCCGGTCAGGAGTGCCACTTGAAATCGTATATCTCTTCAGGGCCTCTTCAACCCTTCCACTGTATTCCTGCAAACCTTTACCGCCTCCCGCAGGAAAAGATAAAATAGATGTTTCTGACAGAGGAGAAACACCGGCCAACACCTTCACCAAAGTCTCGACTACAATTTCATATATATCTCTCGGATTTCTGAAACGAACCTCCATCTTTGCAGGATGGACATTTACGTCCACATCATCAGGAGGAAGATCAAAAAACAATGCTACCGACGGATACCTTCTTGGCTCGATCAACCTTCTGTAAGAGGTCATAACAGCGTGATTTAAAAAACTATCTTTTACAAATCTTTTATTTACATAATAAAGCATCCTCTTTGTATTTGACATGGTAAAATGAGGCCTCGAAATAAATCCACTTAGTTTGATATCTCTTCTTTTCTCCTCTACGTGCAGTAGATTTTTTCTCAAAACTCCACTAAGAATCAAAGATGTTTTCTCAGATAGATCTTTGGTCCGGGGAATATTCAAAATCATCTTCCCGTTTGCCACAACTTTTACCCTGACATCAGGATGTGACAGGGCCAATCTTGTTATAATATCAACACAATGTCCCTGTTCGGTGGAGTCCTTTTTTAAAAACTTTTTTCGAACCGGGACAGAACAAAATATATCACTGACAGAAACGGATGTGCCGACGGGGCAACCTGTATCCATAACCTCTTTAACGTCTCCGCCCTCAACAATCACTCTGGTCCCCGATAGCGATTCTTTTCTCCTCGTTACCATTCCGACCCTGGAAATTGATGCGATACTTGGAAGGGCCTCCCCTCTGAAACCAAAGGATTTGACTTTATATATATCATCAAAAGTATATATCTTACTGGTTGCATATCTTTCAAAGGCCAGAACAACATCTTCACTATCTATCCCGTTTCCGTTGTCTACAACCTTTATGGACTTTTTCCCTCCCTTTTCAAGCTCAATGACTATATCCGTCGCACCGGCATCCAGCGAGTTCTCCATGAGTTCCTTCACTATAGATGAAGGTCTCTGCACCACTTCTCCCGCCGCTATCCTGTTGGTCAGATCCTCAGGCAAAACAACGATTTTTTCTTTGTAAGAATTCATCTACCTGTCCTTCCGGATTGTAGGGTGGTCCGCCTGAGGCGGACCACCGAAAACGGTCGGGTGTAAAACCCGATCCTACTATCGGCCCCAACAAACAACTCACATTAATATGTGGGGCATGTTCCCCGAACGGGCCAATACGGGCTGATGAGCAACGAAAAATGCAGCGCAACGCAGAAGTTGAACTTTTTATAAAGCCATCAAATGTAGAAGACCGCAACTACCTCTTATTCGGCGGTTGCGGTCAAGTTATACCTGTTTTAATACAATTTCCGGCCGACAATTCTCAAATCAATCTAAAACAATCATTACCCGACATTTTTTCAAGAAAGCAAGGTTTTCAGCAGCAGCTCTGATCATCTGGGCATCCGCGTTATTAATAACAATATTTGATTTACCAGGACCTACGGCCTTCAATCCTTTAATGGTAACCGGATTATTAGTAACCCTGGAATTGCTCTGTGCCGCTGTCAGATCTCTGGCATAACCACTCATACCCTGCTGAACCGCAAATTCCCGATCCACCTGCATAGAACCGTAGACTTCCTGACCATTTTCATCAACAAGCTTGGGAGACATGGCTGGACGTGCCTGAATTCCACGAGCATCCAGCACCAATCCCGTGTAGACTACCTGTGTCGGAGCAACCGGCGCAGCAGGGGAAGCGGCTTCCTTCTCTTTTGGGGGCATTGGGGCCTCACGTTCCGGCAGTGTTATGGCCGGTTTCTCAACCTGTTCAGTCTCGACAACCTTAGGAAGTATTACCTGCATGAGACCACCGCTTAGAGACATTCTCATAGTTATCTCTACCGTACCATCGGAAAGGTACTCTCTCTTTATTATCTGAGCTCCTCTGACCAGACCGTTAACCTGCGTTTTTATAATATCGCTTTTGACAGCAAAGTCTTCGACTAAAGTCGTAGAATTTACCCGTACTCCTTTTACTACCTCGAGTAAATTCCGATAGGCATCTACCTTTGCTGCCCTGAGCGCCATGGGGCGCGCCTGGGGTTTCCCGTAGAACCTCTCAGGAGGCGCTCCAATTCCAACAGCTTCTATAACTCCTGTGGTCCAATTGACGCTACCATTAGCACCTATCTGTTCAACTAACTGTGTCCATTGTGCCTCTTCCACCTGATCAGCACAAAGACCCACCGGAACAGTCAGAAAAAAAATGCCAACTATTAGACTGAATATTACAAACCACTTTGCCTTCATAGTGCCTCCTCTTACAATCTGTTATCAATTCCTGAAGATAGATTATTATTTCACTCAAATCTTCACATGTCCAATTATTAATCACCAATCGAAACTCTTTCTCTTTTTATATTTAACTCAATAACAAAAAGTAAAAAATGTTTCAACAGGAAAGAGCTCTGAGCAAAACATAATGAAAATGGTATAGACCCCGATAAAAATACACCCTCACAAAGCAAATGTCGGAATTTATTGTAACAAATACCTCTAAACAGCGATGGATATTGGTCAGCGTTGCCTTTGCCGTATTTATGCCAAATCTTGGTATAAATATCGTCAATATCTCCCTGCCGGTTATTTCAAAACATTTCTCCGTAAGTATTGGTATGGTATCACGTGTGGTGTTGGTTTACTTTCTGGTCCTTAGCAGTTCTCTGCTGGGATTCGGCAAACTGGGTGATACAATAACTGCTGTCCGGGTACGGTGGTTATATGACAGATCATCTTTGAAAAACCTTTGAGGATAAAAGAATATCATGGTATCTTCATCATGCGTGCATTGACGTTACGGAGGGGGCAGATGACGACTTTCAAGGTTGCAACGTATAATGTCAATTCCATACGGTCTCGACTTCACCTTGTTATCCCATGGCTTCGGGAAAATCGACCGGACGTTCTCTGCATGCAGGAAACCAAAGTCGAGGATGCGAAGTTTCCCGTAGGAAAATTTGCGGAAACCGGCTACCACGTGATCTTCAGCGGGGGAAAGAGATATAACGGTGTTGCCATAGCATCTCTTGCAAAACCTGAGAATATCTCATTCGGTCTGGAGGATGACGGCCCGGCTGATAGCGACCGTCTAATACGGGGCACATACTCGAAAATATCCGTGGTAAACTTATATGTTCCCCAAGGACGCGATAAAAAACATCCTCAGTTCGAATATAAGCTCGAATGGTTCAAACGCCTCAGGACTTGCCTCGCAAAACACTTCTCACCGAAAGATTTAATGCTCTGCTGTGGTGATCTCAATGTTGCCAGGGAGGAGATCGACGTCCACGACCCGAAAAGACTCCACGGTCACGTCGTTTTCACACCGGAGGTATGGGATGCCTTTGATCTACTGCAATCATGGGGCCTTGTCGATGTTTTCAGAAAGCATCACCCTGGAGAGGCAGGACAGTACGCTTTTTTTGATTACCGTGTCCCCAAATCTGTAGAGCGAGGGCTCGGCTGGAGGGTAGATCACATTCTCGCAACCGTTCCGCTTGCCGATCAATCTACCCGGTGTTCCATCGATTTAGGGCCGAGGCGCGCCGAAAAACCATCCGACCATACGGTCATGACAGCCGAATTTAAAATATAAAAAATCGCTGGAGGGGGACAAAACTGTTAAGGCATTGAATAGATGGTCAAATTTGCAATCTTTTTCAAGAATGTGTGATTTTTTCTTCATCGGTAGCCAATACCGTATTACTAATAAGCGTCATTCTGCTGCGCAGTTGCAGAATGACGCATGAAGAACAGAGCCGCTGCGCTCGCCTATGGCGATTCAATCATATCTTCGTAGTCTTTTTCCTACCGGAAGGTGTATGAGTTAGGAGTGTTGAGAATCTGGTGAATCTGGTGACACCTTACCTGGTGAATCTGGTGACACCTTACCTGTTTTGTTCGATAGAAATAAGTATGGCGTCCCCATAAATCAATCCCCATAAATCATAAATCGCAATGAAACGGGCTCTTTTGATCTGGAAACAGAGTGGTAATGAAATCTGCCTATTTTATTAGCAGGTCTGGGTTTTTACCCCATCTTTTATTCTCTTCACATGGCCCCGCCCAAGCCCCTTAACTTCACATCCAAGCTCGAAGAAACGCCTGATTTTAGTATCGTCGAGAATTCCGAAGCAGTCGATAACGGCAACAGGCTTTCCGGTCATGATGACAATTTCATCAGGAGTCAACAGCAAATACTCTTCATGCCGCACGGCAAGCACAACAGCGTCGGCATCTTTCAAAGCCTCTGCCAGTTCTTTGTGAACTCTCAATTCTTTTAATCTTTCCTGGTTCCGGAAAAAACGTTCCCACGAATGCCCGGGAGCGGGATATGTGTCCTGTTTCTCAAATTCCCACCACCGTTTGACGTAGGGATCGTGAACCTCCACTCCTCCCCCCATTTCAGTCAATTTTCTCACAACGATTTCCGAACCGCTGTAGCGGGTATCGCCTACATCTTCCCGATAGGACGCTCCCAGAACGGTAATCTTTGAGGCAGCCACGATCTTCCCCATGTTTCTCAGGGCATCTCTGACCAGCTCCGCCACGTGAAGTGCCCGGGTATCGTTGATGTTGATTGCCAGCGGGGTAATTTCGAAGATATCGTCCTCAAATCCCATGAGTGTGTTGTAGGACCATACACCCAACCCCCCGTCTTTGGGAAGGCAGTACCCACCGATCCCGGGGCCGGGAAATATCATGTTCGAATGGGTAGGGCGAACTTTGATGGCCTGCATGACTTTAATGAGATCAACACCGTTTCGCTCGGCAAACAAACTCCACTCGTGGAGATAGGCCAGGATGGTGGCACGATAGGAATTTTCTACAATCTTACAGGTCTCACTCTCGATAGGACGATCCAGGACTGTCAGGGGATATTTCTCGACATTGAGAACTTCCGAAAGGAATTTGATAACTTTCTTCCGTGCCTTTTCATTAATGCCGCTGCAGACCCGCCAGAAGTCACGAATGGATGACACATACTCCCGCCCGGGCATGACCCGCTCAAAGGAATGAGCAAGCAGAGGTTCTCCGTCTTTGATCCCCCGTTTTTCGAAGGCCCTTTTGATGATGGGATAGGCCACATACTCCGTTGTTCCCGGAGGGACCGTCGTTTCAATAAGAACCAGACAGTCAGGCTGAATTTTTTCACCGATAATTTTCAATCCCTCCTCGAGTGCCTTGATTTCTGCATAGCCCTCCCTGACATTTCCCAGCATTTCCTTGAAATAGTCACACTGAATATCGACCACAACAACATCAGCAAGGCACAGGACGTCATAGGTATAGGTAGCCATTAGGGTTTCTTTTTCTTTGACACAGCGTTCTATCAATGGAGCAACTTCCGGATCCTCAGCCTCAACAGGGGCAACACCGCGATTCAGGTATGGTATCTTCCAGTAGGATCGAGGTGAGGGACGCTGCATGCCGATGACGAATTTTGAGGGCTTGCCGGTTTCCATATCAACGGTATCGGCAACAACACCTGCCATGACGGCACCGACGAAACCTACACCTATGACAACGACGATTTCCCGCCCCAGCTTTCGTTGCTCTTCAACGAGTTTCTGCAACCGCTCATATTCTCTATCGTAATCTTCCTTTTTGGGAAGGGGAAAAATCTCACCTGAGGGAGAAATGGATACAAGCAGTTCATTTTCAGAAAGATTATAGGTTTTCTTTTGTTGATCCATCCGAATGTCCATAGCAAAACATCTCCTTAAAAAGTAATAGGTTAATTTTCTATTAGAATAAGATTAATATTAATATTATCAGAAAAATATTTAGAACTCCAGAGCTAAAGGTCGCGGATTCGAGTGCCATATCGCCCGCCAAAAATAACGCAGGGTATCGATATCTTGCCAGTCGATTTAATCTTAAATCAATTAACTTCTCTCCATGTATGGATCGCATCTCATAACTTTGCCATCAATTTTTAGAGTGTATATATCTATATCTGCTTATTCTCAAGACTGATAAGTTGTGTTGAATTTTACAATTGAAAGGTAGGATACGACTTTTTGTGTTTTAGAATAGATAAGTCAAGAGCAGACCTGACCCTTTCTTTGAGTCTATCACCGTTTCGTGTCGTTCATGCTTGGAGGGAGTCAGTCGATTCCTTCAGCGATCTCGATAAATTTCCGGTTTATTTCTTGACTTTCGAATGCCTTTCTAATGGCAACCGACATGGCGTCATTGATTACTTCTTCAATCTTTTGTTCAGAGAAACGGATATGTTCGAGAGTGGGACTGCTTTCAACGTTGATTTTAACTTCTGTTTTTGACTTCCGGGCATTTGCGAAAACGGCGACAAATTTGACTTTGGCAGTATATTTTCTGATAGGCCAATTCTTGGTGCAGACAATTTCAAATTCATGGATATTTCCACCTATCACTATATCCCCCCATTCTTTCTTAATCGTCTCATCGTTAAGATCCCAGTCCGGTGTCCCTGTGGATAGTCTGTATCCGGTTTTCCTGAGATAGTCCTTAATGGCATGCGTAACCGCATCAGGAGGGGTGCGGAATTTGGGGAAAATAGGAATTTCACTGCCGCCGGATTTTACAACCTGACCAATCACCATTTTGTCCTCTACTTGACGCAAGTCGTTAAATTTTGAAACGGTTAAAACCAGTTTCTGGACTTTTTTGTTCAATGAGGGAGTTGTATCCTCGGGTGCATAGTTTAAATCGACACTGTAAGGACTTACTCGCGCGCAGGCACCCAGAGACATTGCGACACAGGAAGCGAGCAGTAACAAGGTGAGGGTAAGTAATAGGTCATATCTTCTTTTATAATAATATCTTATGGTGTATTTTGTCATATCCTATGCACCTCGGCTTATGGACTACAAAAAATTATATAATGTAATTATATGTTTCCAGATGCCCAATGTCAACTTGAAATAATCTTGTTGTCAATAGCATCTCAATATGGCTGGTTTTCATAGCAAGTGAAATGTCCGGTTTGATAATCATTTGTCTGGTCAATAGTTATACTCACATCTGTTGCTATTTGAAAGCACCTAATCCCGGGTTAACCACAACAAGTTCAAAAGTCGGTCTTTTTTCTCAACAAAATCCCATGCGGATCGCTTTCCTTGACCTTAAACAAAATTGAGAATCTTTTAAAGGTTTCATTATCCTGCCTGTTTGTAGAATTACAATACAGCGTTTTAATACTCATTAAATCAATGTTCGGTATTAAATGATGCAACAAAGCCAAGGGCTTAACGCCGGCATGATTTCCTTATCCAGGAATTGAGCTTCAGAGTTACTAACTAAATCGGTGTTTGGTATTAAGTAATACGACAAATCAAGATCCAGAGGACCTGAATTAGAATGTTTGACCAGAAATAAAATGGCATGAATTGTTTTTCGAAACCGGGAAAAATGTTTGGCAATTGTCAAAATATGACCGGGATAATGTGGCTCCGGTTTTAAGAATAAACCGAAGATTTTTCGTTGTTCATGCTCCTCCATATAAGGGTTACCATATGCTGTGAGCATACAGTCGCTTTTATCCACCATTCCAGAGGTGATTCCAGAGGTCTCGGCAACGACAATATTGTAAACTCCAGGTTCAGTGACGAAGAACTTTATCGGTTTTCCATTTTTGTCTTGAGTTTTGGAGAGTATGTTGTTTTGAAGTCGAACTATTTCTTCGCGTTTGCCTGTACCATCTAATAAAAAAGAGTACATATTTTTAAGTCTTAGTTGACTTTCTATGCCATCCTTTATTTGGCTACGTTGTTGATTAGCACGAAGTTTAAAATAAATCTTTCTTCCGTTTTCAGTTTTTCTCAGAAAGTCAACCGATGAATCGTGATCATTAGACTGAGTTACTTCATAAATAAGTGGCCGATTGACGGTTTCAAAGGCATAAGCAAAGGTAACTTCAACAATTAGACTTTTAAAATTGTTGATATCATTAGATTTAAAAACTTCTGAAAGTAAGAGTGAATACCGTTTCGTTTTTTCAAGCCTTTCCAATTTAGTTGATAGGTTGGCAATATCATTTCGATCTCGATCGAGATTGAAACCCAGGTTTGAAAGAGTGTCATGTAAACGCATCAAAATACTTTGCAAATCAAAACTCACTATCTTGACGTTTCCTGGGGAATGGGAAATGGGGAAAAACAAGAAATTTCCCCACGATAATTTCCATAGCACTTTTCTCGAATGTCCATCAATAAGTTTTCTAATGCGGCCTAAAAATCGGTAGACATCATAGCAATTTCTCATCTTTCCTGTTTGATAATGAGCAGCTCAAAGAAATTTTCATTTAGGCAAGAGGCCATAAAGATTTGCCCCAATTCCCTTTATATAAGAAGGTGGGTATTCCCTATTCTGACATTTTTAAGCCCTTCTTCCTGAGCGACACTGAGACATCTGTATGCCAGGACTTTTTGAGTCAACGGCATGTCCGACATATAAAATTGGGGATGAAAGGCAAGAAGACTATAGGGGATGTCAGGATTTATTGAGGCAATGAATTTTGCAATACTTCTTATCTCATCTTCATCGATGTATCCCGGTACAAGGAGGGTACTTGCAATAAGGAGGGGAGGTACAGGCCTTTGCTTGATTTTCTTTCCTGCCCTCATGAAGTTTTCCAGGGTTCTTTTATTCATAATTCCTGTTAAGGCTATATGGAGATTTTTATCCCATGCCTTTAAATCAAACTTTATACAGCCTCCTGAAGAGAGTGCTATTTTTAGCATCTCATCAAGAAGACTCTGACGCATCGAACCATTAGTTTCCCAGCATATTCTCAGAATCCTTTCTTTATTTTCTTCAAGGGCAAGTCTCGATGCCTTGAGTGAAAATGAAAGCTGTGGTGTTGGATCTCCTCCGAAGTAGCAGATACAGGAGGTTCTTTCATCAACGTCCGAAACGAGGCTAAATACAGGGGTTATGTGAGGTTTAAGGACTTCGCGCTTGGACTGCCAGTTCTGACAATAAAGGCAATTAAATGAACATCCATGAAAGAATACCGCAAGATTCTTATATCCCAATTCAGGCCCCGGACAGTGAGCATATTGGGGATAGCCTGCACCTGTCCCTCCAGGACATACCCAGTCTCCGACACAATTCGTTGGAAGGGAATCGTGATACCATGAAAGCTTTCCTTTTTCAGAAGATACGCCAGTAATCTTCCCTCCCTCATTCTTTCTCAATCCGCAGTATCCAATTTCATTTTCAGGGATTCTGCATTCATTCACACAAATAGTACAGGGAATGCCGAGCGGGTCTTTGGGCGGCTTTTCAGGAAGTCCGAAGGGTGCCCTGCTTTTCGCATGGACCTTTGCTGTGAGTGCAAGAGCATCCTCCGGCCTTTCCCGAATACACGCAAGGCATACTCCAAGCTCTTTTGAAATGAAGCGTGAAGCAGTATTACACAAATTACACTGAGCCATTATTTCGATTCACATCTCCCCTGTTGCATAGACATGATTTTTTGTCCGGCTGGCCAGTATCCCAGATCGCCCACTTCAACATCAGCATGTGCATCGGGCTCCTGGTCAATGATTACGGGAATCTCGAATTTTTACCCGTCCATTATAACAAACATTTGTAAAATTTAATGTTTAAATTGCGACAGGTGGCAGGCGCGCAGCATGTCCTGAGTGAAGGTGTTGAGTTAATAAAGCTGTTCGTAAATTTTGATTTGAAAATTTTGATCACGATATGGTTTGGCTATCTTAAGTCTTTGATCTAACGGCATTTATCAAGTACATAAAAGATAGCTGAACTTTGAAAATTGGCTATGGAGTTACGACATTAATTTACTGTATGCAATTTATGGGAAGGAATGAAGATGAGACAAGAGCAGACTTGACCCCTTTACCCCGTCGAATATTCCCCCTTTTATAGCCATTTAGTATTTGAAACATTTCACATAAAAGGTGTGAGGCCATTCATTGCGCTCATCCTTTAATTCTATATATAATTTATAGCAAAGTTCTTTGTCTTCAAAACAAATGAGTGTTAAACAAACGATTATATAAAATTAGTTATTATTTACTGACAGATGTACAAACAATTCAATCACTTTAGGGTTGTATTCCCCGCCGCTTGCGGCGTAATATTCGGGAGTGAGCGAATATATACACAAAAGT
>Ga0209121_10002186_pt1 | contig 20049 bp, 21 predicted proteins | sample Cruoilmetagenom3_FD_187292 | JGI IMG/M metagenome (GOLD analysis project Ga0209121, IMG submission 187292) | Oil polluted marine microbial communities from Coal Oil Point, Santa Barbara, California, USA - Sample 3 (SPAdes) (version 2) | ecosystem: Environmental > Aquatic > Marine > Oil seeps ...
ATCATCAGAGAAAGGCGTTTTTTGTGTTGGACCACAAAGGTAACTTTGTGGAACAAATTTCCCTTTCTCTTTTTTAATTGTTTAGGACGCTATTGATATCATAATAACCACCATCACCTTTTAATAATTTATAATTACCTATGCCTTCTTCATAGGTGTACATTTCTTCCCATGTCCATCCTTCACCACTCTCAGAAATAGATTCTAAAAGACCTAGACTATTATAGCTAAAATATTCGGTGTCATCTAATTGCCAACTATCATTATAATAATCATAATCATCAATTTGAATCACTTTATTTCCAGAATATAGATATACATTTTTATCATCATACTCCCAAACTCCGTTATTAAAGTAAGACTCCAACATCTCAGTTAAATTTCCATTAACATAAGAGAATTCATATTTATAATCGAATTCTTCAACACCGTCATCATATTCGTATTCAATAACTTCCATCAGGTTTTCTCCAGTATACGTGCAGACATACTTATAATTTAATTCTCCATTTCGAAAATCCTCAATTGTAATTAATTTACCCCCACTATATGTAAAAACTTGACGAGAAACATAATTCAAAGAGGTATATTTAATTTCCATAACTCTCCCGGTTACAATTTTTACTTGCTCTGAGGACATCATATCCTGCGGTACCCAGCTATCTCCTTCTTTATTGTAGCGTTTAGAGGTTACCCAGTCACCATCATACTCATATTCTGTTTTTCTATCCTCCACCCAAATGCCATTTTCTTTGTCAAGATCAATAATTTCTGTTAAACGCTCATCAATATAATTATAAAGATCTTTGCCTTCATAAAGAATTGAACCAGAAACCTGAGTACTATTTTTTTCTGTAACTCTATAAGCTACTATTGCTGGTTCATCTCCGTCTCCATCGTCATCATTACTACATCCAGTAAACGTCAGAGTAAAGCAATAAATAGTAAGAATGGAAAGCATACCTGTAATAAATTGTTTAGTTTTCATAATAATTTGGTTTTGTATATTATTAAATACTCAACATTGAGTAAATTTTTCGCAATTAATGCATAACGACAATTAAAGAAATAGTAAAAGTTACTAAATGATTAATATCATTTTACAGAATTATTTAACAAGAAAAATAGCCAAAGCACAATAAATAGCAGGTTCTAAAAAGCAAATTTTGGCAAAGTAATTAAACCCTACTCTACTCGGAGAAATGCTAGAATATTGATTATCCAATTAAAAGACTATCTTTGCCGCTTGAAAATCAGATAACTGGTTTATAAATTCCTCAGAGTGAGGATGTGTTGCCTAGAAGTTTAAGTGTTTAGTATGTCGATTCGCTTCTTTTGTAACACCAACAGAACATAATCGAATACATAACTCAAGAATGAGCACATTCCAAGAACTCGGTCTTAATGAAGACCTTTTACAAGCTATTACGGATTTAGGTTTTACAAAACCTAGTGAAGTACAAGAAAAAGCAATCCCACTTTTATTAGAAGAAGACAAAGACTTAGTGGCTTTGGCGCAAACTGGTACTGGGAAAACAGCAGCTTTCGGATTTCCGATGTTGCAAAAAATAGATATAGATAGCAGAACCACACAAGGTCTTATCTTATCTCCTACTCGCGAACTTTGTTTGCAAATCACCAACGAGCTTAAACTTTACGGTAAATACTGCAAAGGTTTAAATGTTACCGCTATTTATGGTGGAGCAAGTATCTCTGACCAAGCAAGATCTGTAAAACGTGGTGCACAAATTATTGTTGCCACTCCTGGCCGTATGAAAGATATGATTAGCCGAAATATGGTTGATATTTCTAAAATACAATACAGTGTACTAGATGAAGCTGATGAGATGTTAAACATGGGCTTCTATGAAGACATTACTGATATTTTATCGCATACACCAGATGATAAAAGTACCTGGTTATTCTCTGCAACGATGCCAAAAGAGGTTTCTAATATTGCAAAGAAATTTATGTACGATCCTACAGAAATCACAGTAGGTAATAAAAATGAAAGTACAAATAACGTTTCTCACGAATACTATTTAGTAAATGCAAGAGATCGCTACCAAGCTTTAAAACGATTGGCAGATGCGAATCCAGATATATTCTCAGTAATTTTCTGTAGAACTAAACGCGATACACAAAAAGTAGCCGAAAACTTGATTGAAGATGGGTATTCAGCAGGAGCTTTACATGGTGATTTAAGTCAGAATCAGCGTGATATGGTGATGAAATCCTTTAGAAATCGTCAAATACAAATGTTGGTTGCAACAGATGTTGCTGCTCGTGGAATAGATGTAGATGATATTACACACGTTATCAATTACCAATTACCAGACGAAATAGAAACCTATACGCACAGATCTGGTCGTACAGGTAGAGCTGGTAAATCTGGTATTTCTATGGTTATTGTTTCTAAAAGTGAAACACGTAAAATAAAAAGTATAGAGCGCATCATTAAAAAGCAATTCGAGAAGAAAGACATTCCTTCTGGAACTGATATTGTCGAAGTACAATTAATGTCTTTAGCTAACAAAATACATACGACGGAAACTAATCACGAAATTGATAAACATCTTGAAAGTATCAATGAACTATTTGTTGATACTGATAAAGAAGAATTAATCAAAAAATTCTTTTCAGTAGAATTTAACCGTTTCTATAATTATTATCAAAAATCGAAAGATTTAACTGTTTCAGAAACTAGAGGATCAGATAGAGATGGTGGAGGTCGCGATTACGGAAAATCTTCTAACGACACACGTTACTTTATAAATGTTGGAAGCAAGGATGGTTTTGATTGGATGAAATTGAAAGATTTCTTAAAAGAACAGTTAGAATTAGGACGTGATGATGTATTTAAAGTAGATGTAAAAGAAAGTTTCTCATTCTTTAACACAGAAAATGAATTAAAGGAAAAAGTTTTAGAATTTTTCACAGATTTTAAGCACGAAGGTCGTTTTGTTAACGTTGAAGTTAGCGAAAACAAAGGTCGTAGTGGTGGCGGAAGACGCGATAGAGGACGTGGAAGAGATGATAGACGTTCTGGAGGTGGAGGTCGCAGACGCGATGATAAGCCAAGAGGAGATAGACGTTCTTCTAGTGATAGAGGAGATAGACGTTCATCTGGATCTGGAAACCGAAGTGATAGACGTAGTAGCAGACGCTCAGACGACAATAGAAGTGACAGACGCTCTAGCGACAGAGGAGACAGAAGGTACGATGATTCTCGAGGAGATAGAAGGCCAGAATCTAGTGGTTCTAGTTCCGACAGACCAAGACGTTCACGCAGACGTGACTAAACAAATTGTTAAAAGCCTCTTAATTGAGGCTTTTCTATTTTAACTTCTTGTTAATTTTAAGTCAAATCGTAATACGCATATGTTAAAATCCGTTTTGTTTATTACCTTTACCTCGTAACATTGACGCATGCGATATATACTTATTTTATTTTTTTGTTTAACTACAGTTAATAGCTTTAGTCAAGACAGTACAGCTACAAAAACTCCCAATAAAGTTAAGGGTACAATAATAAGCTCTACAACAGATACACCATTAAGTGAGGTAAATATTGTAAATATTAATCAAGTTGTTGGTGTCGCTACTAATGAAGATGGTGAGTTTGAAATAAAAGCAAAAGCTAACGATACTTTACACCTATCTTATCTTGGTTATAAATCCATAAAGGTTAGAGTTACTAATGACTGGTTGAAATTTGGTAATACTGATATAGTAATGACCGAATTGGCTTTGGCGCTAGAAGAGGTTACCGTTAAATCACTAGAATTAACAGGTTATTTAGAGGTTGACATGAAGCAAGTTCCTATTCAATCTAATAACCGTTACAGAATTTCTGGATTATACGGTCAAGGTTATGAAGCTGGTAAACCTAATATTGCAACTAAAGTTCTTGGTGCTATTTTTAATCCTGCAGATTTCTTGTATAAAATGTTTGGTAGAAAGCCAAATGAGATGCACAAACTCAAAAAAATGAAAGAGGATGATGAGATTAGAAATCAACTCGCTAAACGTTTTGATAGAGAAATGCTCCTCGTTTTGTTACAGGTTAATAAGTTTGATTTAGACGAAATTGTCAATCAATGTAACTACTCTAAAGACTTTATAAACACAGCCAATGATCTTCAAATATTAGATGCTATTAGCGAATGTTATGAAGAGTATAAAGTCATTAAAAGAAGTAAAGACAGAAAAAGCGGCAAGAAGGGGAAAGCTTAATCGTTATGTATTAGAATGTAATGCTACTCTATTACCTTCAGTATCTATAAATACTCCCATGCAACCATGCTCTTCTGAAATTTGAGTTTTCTCTTGATAGATTTTCCCACCTGCTTCCACTACGCGATCTAATTCTACCTTAACATCATTAGACATAAAATAGACCATAGTACCTTCTTGACTAGGAATATAAGACTCTTGTTTTATTAAACTACCTGTTGCACCATAAACACCTTTATTATCAGGAAACCAACCCATTAAAGTACCACCAAAGTCTTGAACTTTAATTTCAATATTAAAAACCGTTTCATAGAACGTTTTAGCACGTTCCATATCACTTACAGGAATTTCAAACCAACCTACCATAGTCATTTTTATTAATTAGTTGTCAACATGTGCTTAATTGAAAGGTAATTAAATTTCTAATCTAAATAGGTTTCGACTGCGCTCAACCTGACAGAATATTATACTAGCTGTCTAAAATTACAAAAATTAAACTTTCAATTTATAATGCTCTACAATGGCATCATAGTTTTTTATTGTTTTTTTAATCCAGTCGAAACGTTTTTCTATAATTTCTTCTTCTGTAAGTTGCCATTTAATATCAGACTTTCGCAATTGAGCCGTAACATGCTGAAGTATTATTGCAGCAGACACTGAAATATTTAAGCTTTCCGTAAAACCCACCATTGGAATTTTAAGAAAACAATCTGCTTGATCAATAACCTGTTGAGATAACCCTTCCGTTTCTCTGCCAAAAAAGAAGCATGACTTTTTAGTTATATCAAAATCGATTAAATCACAATCTTCCACATGAGGAGTTGTAGCAACAATCTGATAGTCATTTTTCTTTAAGTCCTCAATACAATCTTTTGTTGTGTGATATCGGTTTAAATCTACCCATTTCTGCGCTCCCATTGCAATTTCTCTATCAATGCGTTTAGAATTTACCTCTTCAACAATATTAACTTCTTGTATTCCAAAAACATCGCAGGATCGCATTACAGCACTAGTGTTGTGTAATTGATATACATCTTCTGTTGCAACTGTGAAATGTTTGGTACGTTGTTCTAATACTTTTCTGAAACGCTCCCTTCTATTTTCGGTGAGGTATGTTTCTAAATACTCGAGAAGCTTTAAGTCTTGCATAATTCAAAAATAATAAACCTAAATTAAAACTGAACTGTCATTGCGAGCGAAGCGTAGTAATCTTTTAAATTGCAGTTTTAACCTTTATAAGATTGTCGCGTCATTCGCTTCTCATTCCTCGCAATGACTTAAAATTGATTATTTTTAGTTTATGAAAAAACATATCGTTGTATTAACTGGAGCTGGCATGAGTGCCGAAAGTGGCGTAAAAACTTTTAGAGACCATGATGGACTTTGGGAAGGACATGATGTTATGAAAGTAGCCTCACCAGAAGGCTTTAGAAGTAATCCTGAATTGGTATTAGATTTTTATAACCAGCGACGAAGACAATTAAAAACAGTACAACCTAACCAAGCGCATATAGATATAGGGTATCTAGAGAAAGATTTTAAGGTCACCATTATCACTCAAAATGTAGATGATTTGCACGAACGCGCTGGTAGTACTGATGTGGTGCATTTGCATGGTGAATTACGAAAAATAAGAAGCACAGGAGATCCATCGGATATTAGAACTTGGACTGAAGATCTTAATCTTGGAGACACATGCGATAAAGGCTATCAATTGCGTCCACATATAGTGTGGTTTGGAGAAGATGTACCTATGATAGAAACTGCAATTAAAATCTGTTATGCAGCAGATATTCTTTTGATTATTGGTACAAGCATGCAAGTTTATCCTGCTGCGAGTTTAATTAATTATGTACAACCAGATACTTATATTTTTTATATCGATCCTAGACCAGCAATTTCTGATACTGGTAAAGTGAATGTAATTGCAAAATCAGCTACAGAAGGTATGAAGGAACTAGTACCTTTTTTAAAAACCAACTTAACATGAAACCACTAAAATTATAAGAAACTTAATAAAAAATGGACAGGTATAATTACTAAACTAATCATCTGTACTCAACTTAAAAAAATCATTCACAGGTTTGCCAAACACCTCAGAAAGCTTTAAAGCTAAAACCGTAGAAGGCACATAACGATTCGCTTCAATAGAGTTTATAGTCTGGCGAGATACGCCTATTTTCTTAGCCAAATCATCTTGCGTTAAGCTTAAAATGGCGCGTTCTACTTTTATAGTATTTTCCATTATCTATAACGCTTTAAATTGTGGTAAAACATAAGCTGTATCATGAGCATAAACAACAATACTTGAAAATCACCTAAGTCCTTAAATGATTCTCCTCCAGAATGCACCACATTAGACACACCAAACTCTACATATGGCATCACCAAAGCATAAATAACACCTACAATAAAAGCAATAGCATACGACTGTGCTCTTAAACTTATGGTCATTTCATCTTCTATTTTATCTTTAGAAACTGACATAATGAGCATACCAACCAATAACGTTTTTTGTAACATTAGTTTTAACCATTCTGTTTCTCCTTCCATTGCAAAAGCACGTACAAACATCATTACAATAGATAATAAGGCGATACCAATACCTATAGCCATAAACCGATGTGGCAACCTAAAGTTAATAAGCTTTTGGAACCGATTACGTTCACAATTCATTATTTTTTCTGTATTCATAATTGACAAATATATTTTATATTAAGTAAAATTATTTTTACTATATGACAAATATACTTTACATTACTCGAATAAACAAATGATTTTATGGAAACTTGAATTTGTAAAATTTTCTACTAACTTCGTTTACAATATATATAAATCATTAAAACGGATTTATATAATTGCGTAAACGAAACTCAAAAAAATCACCTATTCTTTTCTTCTATCCACTTACTCATATACTTTGTACTTTGTAATGTTTGGTGTTGCAAAAGATTACCAATAAAATTATTTTGGCGATGCTTTTTTAAATTCAATTGAAGCTCCTTTATTTTCTTAGAAAAATTATCTTCAAAATCTGTGGAATTAAAACGTTTCTTGATAGTTTCATAACCATTTACTTGGCTTTGTTTCCAGAATTCAGTGTTATTATAAAGCTTTATAGCTTTATCAGCAAAAGCCTCAGGATTATCTTCGATAAAACCATTTGCTTCTAATTCTCCAAACATACCTTCGGTAGCAATAGTAGACATTGCACAAGGTGTTCCGTTTTGCATGGCATCGACCAATTTGCCTTTAAGTCCTGCTCCAAAACGTAATGGAGCTAAACATACTTTTGCATTTTGCATTACGACATTAACATCTTCCGCAAACCCCTTAATTAAAAAGCCTTCTTTTACATTGTTTAGTTGCGTTACTTTTTGAGATTCGTATGCACCATAAATATGCAATTCAACTTTTGGTAATTGCTTTCTAATTAATGGCCAAATCGTTTGTTTTAGATATAAAACAGCATCGTAATTAGGTGAATGTAAAAAATTACCAATGGTTATGAAGTGTTGTCTAGCTTCAAAATCTGGTAATTGATTAATTTTAATTTCAGAAATTGGTTCTAACAGAAATGGTAAATAATACAGTAAGTTTTTATCTATTTTAAACTGATTAGTTAAAATATCTATTTCAGCTTCAGATATAATTAAACTTAAATCACATCGGTACATACTGGCGATTTCGCGTTTTGTAGTATCATTTTGTAGATGTTCAATAGAAACAGATTCATTTTGCTTTAATGCCACTTCCCTAGCCTTTCGTAAGCCGTGAAAATCTTCGGTATCTAGAATTCGTAATGTTTCAAAACATTGCTCTGCAACACGCCAACCATATTGTTCTTCGGTCATAAAACGATCGAATAAAACTACATCTGGATTTAATTCTTTTACATATTCATCAAACGAGGAATCGTTTAAAAGAATATCTTGAGTTCTGACATCTATAATGGATAAATCAAATGTACTTGGTGACGTTTTAGCTGCTGAAGCAAAAGTAACCTCATAATTTTGACTTTGAAATTGAGTTATCAACTGCAACATTCTACTACCAGCTGCAGAACTCTTAGGTTCTGGCCATACAAAACCGATAATCAATAATTTTTTTTTCATAAAAAATTCTAAAATTTCACGTCATTGCGAGCTCAAGCGTGGCAATCTGCTAATTATTATAACTAAACTTGAAGAGATTGCCACGTCATACTTCCTCACAATGACAGTTTAGTTTTGGATTTTGGGATTTTGAAATTGGAATTTGGTTTTTATTGTGGCTCTTTTAAAAACACATATTTAAGTCTTACATTTTTTGCCCACGCTACAACAGCATCTACTTGCTCTTGCGATAGTTTGGCATCACCATGTGTCCAAGTATAACTTGGTAATGGCATTTCTTTAGCTTCAACCATTTCAATTAACTCATCGAGTTTATGGTCTTTTTTCTTGTCGGAATAGTCACTCCATTTAGAAACATTAAAATGCTTTGTTCCATGTTTTATATGATCTGCCAACCAATAATTAACAGGTGTGATATTGTTATACCAAGGATATCGTGTAAAATCACTATGGCAATCAATACATCCGTTTTTTAGAATTAATTTTACATCTTCTGGTGGATTTGTGTCTTCGAAAAAAGCACCTACACTAGCAATATCTCCATCATTTTTTTCAGGGCCAAAAAATTGTGCAATTATAAATACAACTAAAAGTAATAGTCCTAGTTTTTTTAGAATCTTCATTTTTGATTAATTTTAGAATTCTAAATTTACGTCAGTTTGAGTGATTTTCGAAAGAAAATTGTATCGAAAACAAGTAGATTCATAATAATCGTATTTTTATACAAGAAATCAATCAAGAAATTAGTTTTACTGTCATTTCGAGCGTAGTCGAGAAAATTGGAGTTCTCGCTTCAATTCAATTCGACTACGCTCAATGTGACAGATGCTTTTAAAATTTTACTTTTTAGAAAGCCAATACTCGAAATAACAAAGAAACCTTTTGACTAAAACAGAACTTAACAAAGAATTAAATTATGTAAATCATTCGCGTGAAAAACGACTGTATTATGCCAATATGGTTATTGACAATCCTGAATTGATTACTCCTCTATTAGAGATTTTATTTGAAGTAGATGATAAAATATCGTGCAGAGCGGCTTGGGTTTTTGAGTTTATGTGCGGAAAAAAATTAGAAGAAATAATTCCTCATCTCGATATGTTTACTAAAAATATATCTAAAGTGCATTTAGATTCTGCAGTTAGACCTGTTGCAAAAATTTGCGAATATGTAATAACTGCCTATTATTCTAAATACAACCATGCTATTAAAAATCACCTTACAGAAACTCATAAAGAGAAAATTATTGAAGCTTGTTTCGATTGGATGATTAATGACGAAAAGGTTGCTCCTAAAGCGTATGCTATGAATTCACTCTTTCTATTAGGCAGGGAATATGATTGGGTTCATCCAGAATTAGCAATTATTTTAGAGCGCGATTTTCACGTTCAAAGTGCGGCTTTTAAAGCTAGAGCTCGACAGATTTTGAAAAAGTTACGAAAATGAAATTCCAATCAATACTAGTTATCAACCAATAAACTAAATCTTCTAACATCAGACTTCCAACTTCTAACTTACTTCCCTATCTTTGAGGCTTCAAAAAAACCAACATAAATGGCACTTTCAGCACTTAGCGCAATTTCACCAATAGATGGTCGATACAGATCTAAAGTAGAAACTTTAGGTAATTATTTTTCTGAAGAAGCATTGATTAAATATCGTGTTTTAGTTGAGATTGAATATTTTATTGCACTATGCGAATTACCATTACCACAACTAGAATCTATTCCGATAACTATCGGAGCTAATTCAATATTTAATGATTTAAGAGCCATCTACAAAGATTTTACTGCAATAGATGCTGCTGCGATTAAAGACATTGAAAAAGTTACCAATCACGATGTAAAGGCTGTTGAGTATTTTATAAAAGAAAAGTTTGATGATTTAGGCTTATCGGATTATAAAGAATTTATTCATTTTGGGTTAACGTCTCAAGACATTAATAACACTGCAATCCCTTTAAGTATAAAGGATGCAATGAATGATGTTTATGTGCCAGAGTATTTTGCATTACTAGAAAAGATAGAAAATCTAGCGTCAGATTGGGCAGATATCCCAATGTTAGCTAGAACACATGGTCAACCTGCTTCTCCTACACGATTAGGAAAAGAAATTGACGTGTTTGTTGTTCGTTTAAAAGAACAATTCAATTTACTAAATGATGTACCTAGTGCTGCAAAATTTGGTGGAGCTACAGGTAATTTTAATGCGCATAAAGTTGCTTACCCTAATATTGACTGGAAAGCCTTCGGAACTAAATTTGTACAAGAAAAACTGGGATTACAACATTCTTTCCCAACTACACAAATTGAGCATTACGATCATATGGCTGCTTTGTTTGATGCATTAAAACGTATCAACACCATAATTATAGATTTAGATAGAGACGTTTGGACTTATGTATCTATGGATTATTTTAAGCAAAAAATTAAAGCTGGAGAAGTTGGTAGTTCAGCAATGCCTCACAAAGTAAATCCTATAGATTTTGAGAACAGTGAAGGTAATTTAGGCATGGCAAATGCTATTTTTGAACATTTATCTGCAAAATTACCAATCTCTAGATTACAGCGCGATTTAACCGATAGCACAGTTTTAAGAAACGTTGGTGTCCCTTTTGGTCATACCATTATTGCTTTTAAATCTACAGTTAAAGGTTTAGGTAAATTGTTACTCAACGAATCTAAGTTTGCTAAAGATTTAGAGAATAATTGGGCTGTAGTTGCTGAAGCGATTCAAACTATTTTAAGACGCGAAAGTTATCCAAATCCATATGAGGCTTTAAAAGGTTTAACGAGAACAAACGAAGCTATTACTCAGAGTTCTATCTCTAATTTTATAGACACTTTAGATGTTTCTGGTGCTATTAAAGCTGAATTAAAAGCCATTACACCTAGTAATTATACAGGTATTTAAATTTTAGAACGCGTGAAATTAATTCCAACATCCACAGACAGTATAGCATTGACATGTGTGCTAATAATTACGATTAGCTTTTTTACAGCTGGTTTGTTTGATGTTTTAGATTATTTAATAGTTAAAGCTATATTATTTACAAGCTTTGGAGGATTAGTAATTATTGCCATTTATTTTGCTTTAAAAAATGACGACAAAAAAAATCGCCCTGAAGATAAACTTCAAGACGATTCTCATTAACATTTAAATAATTGTCAGTTTATTTAAATTTCTTTATTTAAAAAAGTCAGTTATTCCATTAAGACTTGCATCGTCTAGATTGATATCCTTTAATACAGATTGTAAAGACATTAGTTTACCAGCATTCATATCATTTCCAAGAACTCTAGCGACTACAAACCCTTTATCATTAGCATTTCCGAAAATTATAAGCTCATCAATATTTTCTACATCACCTATAAATTTTACTGAAAACCGACCATCGGTACTATTACCACCTCGCATTAACTCTTGATATTTTGAGTCTTTCAAGATTTCTTTAACCTTCTCCAATTCAGTTTTATACTCTTCATTATTATTATCACCTATCGTAAAAGCCAAAATATTAAGTTTATCAACTGATTCGTATGCCTCTTCTTGCTCTTCTGTTAATTCTACTTCTTTAACATTGATAAAGCTCGCTGGAATATCACCAGAAATAAAACCAGGATTTAGTTCATTATCTACAAAGTAAGTTTGTAATGTTGGTCCTTGGTTACAGCTTGTAAAAGCTATAGCCAAAGACAACATTGCTATTGATTTTTTGATTGATTGTATCATAATTATTCTTTTTTATCTCCAGCTTTGTTTAAATGCTCACCACCTGGAACATCCATTTTATTGGTAATTTTAGAGATTTGTCTTAAGTCTATATCACCTGTTAAAGACAATACTAAAGTTTCAAACTCGCGTTTCTTACCATTAATTTCTATGTTTTGTCCTTTAGTCATTTCTTTAAGACCTGTCATAAACATTAATAATTCTTTTACGTGATTTTCGTCTTTACCTTCCTTAACATAAAACTTAATGGTTTGATTACCATCTTTAAAACGCATTAATTCTTCAAGGTCAGATGACTTTAAATATTTAGTAACAGTAGCTTTCATATCTGCTGATACTTTTTCATCTCCAGTAGTAAATACTTTAAGGCCTGTTATTTTTTTAGCCATTTCCATAAATTCTTGATCTTCTGGATCATCCATATCAACATCTATAGATGCTAACATTCTAAACATCTTCTTATTGATAACAAAAGATGACACTTCATCGATATCTTCGAATTTATCAAATACTCCTTGACCAAATGTCAATACTGGTGTCAATAAAAGTGCTGTAATTATTATTATTTTTTTCATAATTTCTAATTTTTAAGTTTACTTGTTTTTTAAAATTTTGTTTGTTATTGTGTTAAATTCTCCTAGCCTACTAGCTTGCTGAACACCTTCATTGATATTATCACTTACTAAGGCTAAACTTGTTAATTGTGATTTTCCTTCATTCATTCCTAAAGAGATTAAATTAAAAGCTTCCATAGTTTTGTTGTATGTCTCCATAGCTATTTCACGATCTCTCAATTGTTCATCCGTCGGACCAAACATGTTTGGCACAATTAAACCAAGCATTAGAACGGCAACAGCTGCGACAGAAATCCACTGATATAATCTAGTTTTCTTCTTGGTGTTTAATGGAACGTCTTTGGTATACTGTTCTTGTTTTGATTGAGAAAAGTATTGAAACAATGGTTTGTAATGCTCTAAATGAGCTGCTACATTATCGCTTGCGAAATATGCTTTTAATTGCGCTTCTTCTTTTAGCGTTGTCTCAGCATTGTTATACTTTTCTATTAAATTTTCTATATTATTTAATACCATATCTATGTGTATTAGTTAATTTTTCTCTTATTGTTTTTCGTGCTCTAGATAAAGAAACTCTAATGGCTGTTTCATTCATGTCTAACATTTTAGAAATTTCAGCAAAATCGTATTCTTCAATATCTCTCAACTGCACTATTATTTTTTGTTGTTCTGGCAATTCCTCCATTATTTTAGAAACCCAGTCCATGCTATCTCTAGCTTCTACTTGCTTTTGTAATGACGAACTGTTATCCGTATAATTACTGTGAACAATTTTTAAATTCTGTGCTTGTTTCGATTTTAAACGATCTAAGCAAAAATTCTTTGTCATTGTCATTGAAAAGGCTTCAACATTTTTGTATTCACCAATCTTCTGTTTATTCCTCCATAATTTCAACAGTATTTCTTGCGTAGCGTCTTCAGCTTCTTCACGAGAAACTAGCAATCGTTTAGCTAAACGAAATACTTTATCCTTAAATGGCATTACTAAGCTTACAAAATCTGCCTGCTTCATTACTTTTGGTTGATTGGTAAAAACGATATTTATTCGCCTTCATTATTACGACGATGTACCTTACATTTTGTTACAAAGTTTTTTTATTAATAATAATGTCAGTAAATTTAGAGTTTTACAAACAACTGTAAAAAATTGCTATTTATTAAAAAGAAAAAATGAAGAAGATGAAAAATTATCATGAACACGTATTCAAAATATGTGCCATGAGTAAAAAGCTTAAGACCTTAATAATGGTTTGTATTTTGCTTTTCACGGTTACAAGCTGTTTTGAAGATTTAGACGATAATGCCATTGCAACTTCGCAGATTAATGATTTTGTTTGGAAAGCTATGAATGTCTATTATGCCTATAAAGATAATATTACAGATTTAAGCAATAGTAGATTTAACTCTAATGATGAATATAATGATTATTTAAATGGGTTTTCTACACCTGAAGATTTATTTGAATCATTAATTTATTTGCCAAATGACGTTGATGAATTTAGTAGAATAACTGATAACTATAATAATTTACAACAACAATTAAATGGTACAACTTTAAATAATGGCATGGCATTTGGTTTACGTCAATTTATTGAAGATGGACCTATCTATGGATATATTCGTTATATATTACCTAATACTGATGCTGAAAATAAAGGATTATTACGAGGACAATTGTTTAATTCTATTGATGGTGAATTATTGACCGAAGAGAATTATATAAGTCTACTGAGCTCAACAACTTACACAGTAGGCTTTGCAAATTATAATAATAATGGTACACCAGAGATTACAAGCGATGATAGTGTAACCTCTAATGGATTATCTATAACCTTAACTAAATCTGAATATACTGAAAATCCTATTTTAACGCACAATGTACTAAATGTAAATGGGAGTAATATTGGTTATTTAATGTATAACGGATTTAGAATTGGGGATAGTAATCTTAACGAATTAAATAATGTTTTTGCTGAGTTTCAATCTGCAGGTATAACAGATTTAGTGTTAGACCTCCGTTATAATGGAGGTGGCAGTGTAAGTACGGCAATATGGCTATCTTCAATGATTACAGGACAGTTTACAGGCGAATTATTTTTTAAGGAAAATTGGAATAGTGAAATTCAAGCTGCTTTAGAAGAAAACAATCCAGGATCATTAATCAATCCTTTTGTTGACGAAATGATTAAACGTGATAGCAATAATGATATCATTTACCAACAACCTATAAATAGTTTAAATTTAGATAAAGTCTATATTATTACTACAGGAAGTACAGCATCTGCAAGTGAACTTGTTATAAATGGATTAACATCTTATTTGAATGAACTTATTCAGATTGGGACAACTACTAGAGGTAAACCACAAGCATCGATTACGTTATATGATTCTGAAGACTTTTCAAATAATAATATCAATCCTAGTCATTATTATGCTTTACAGCCATTAATTTATGAATCTGAAAATGCTGATGGTTTCTCTGAATATTATGATGGGTTGAGTCCTGAACTCAACTTTACCATTAGTGAAAATTATGATGACCTTGGGCAATTAGGAAATATTGAAGAGCGGTTATTAGCAGAGGCAATTGCAGATATCACTGGATTAGATAGGCCTTACAATGTAATTAATCAACCAATAAAGGATATAACTGATCAAAATTTTGAACATCCATTACTTCGAGAAATGATTGATAATAGAGTATTAAAATTTAATAATTAAACTGAAAAAAGCCGCTAATCGCGGCTTTTTTTTATGATTACAAATTAAGATTAAATCCTAAGTTAACTCCTCTACCCTTGGTCGAAAATCCATAGAGTTCTTGATACTCTTCATTAAAGATATTGGTAATATTAGCAAATAATGTCATTTTATTATTTAGGACTTTATGACTAATATAAAAATCTAATAATCCATAAGAATCAAGGTTAATAATGTCATTAGTAAACGTTGTACTGTTGTATACCGAATCTTCTCTATCATCATTATACTGATAAGTTAAGCTTAATAACGTTGCGTTGGTTAACTCATAATCTATTCGCGTATTAATTTTAATTTCAGGAATTCTAAGGCTTAAATCTTCATCTAAATTTGTATATGTAGCGTTCAAGTTAATGTTTAAGCATTTGGTTATTTCGGCTTGTCCGACAAATTCTACACCACTCGCCGTAAAAGATTCGTCAATGTTTTTATATTGAAACACAAACCCTCCAGTATCTACAAAATCAACAAAGTTGTCTTCATTTCTATTAAAATAAACCAAACTTAATGTGGCTTTATCTTTAATTGCAACCTCCGCTCCTACTTCTATAGTTTGATTCTCTTCAGGTTTTAAGTCTATATTACCATAAGTTGGCTCAAACAATTTGTATAATGATGGTGCTATAAAGGCAGTACTATAACTTGCTAAACCTTTTATATATCCAAAACCTGTTTCTTTTACAAAAGAAGGGTTTAAACTATATACTAAATGGCTTCCATATTCACTATGATTATTTAAACGTACACCAACATTAATGTTTAGTCCTAAATCTGAAACAAAAACAACATTAGCATAAGGATCTGTAATAGTAAAAGTGGCATTCTCCGGATTTATGGATTGACTGAAATCGGTTTCACCAAAAGGAACAGAAAAACTTTCCATTTTGTTATCTTGAAAATTAACACCCAAAACGGTATAGAATTTATCACTAAAATTGTAACGATTATAGGCATCTAATACAACACTTTCTGAATTAAATAATGAAGGAAAACTCGATTCTATTTCGCGTTCAACATCACTATATGCTGCATTTAAAATAATACTTCCGTTATTGTATTTAAACTCTGGTGACACACCAAATCTATACTGTTTAGCTATAGATTGATTATCGGCATCAACCATTCCAAAACCATCATCAAAATCTGCTTTAAACCTATCAAAACTAGCATAAGTTTTCAGCTTAAAAGCGTTACTAAACTTGTATCCTAATTTTAGGTTTCCGTTATAACTATTATACGCATCAGATTCTGTTCCGTTAGCAATTGCAGATATACCATCTGTGAATTGTTGTCCAAAACTAGCTAAATAATTAAACTTGCCTACACTTCCATTCACAGAAACACTATTTCTAAAATCTTCAAATGCATAATTGTTTTCTTCTGATGATTGATTAGTTCCTAAAGAACTTTTCAAATTTAAATTGAATGCTTTTTTTGAAGCTTCTTTCAACCTAATATTAATCACAGCAGATGCTGCTCCTGTTCCATAAAGCGCACTCGATGCACCCTTTAAAATCTCAATAGATTCTACTTGATCTGCATTTAGCATACGTAAATCGTAGTCATTAGCAATTTGAGACGGATCAGTAACCTGTATACCATCAATAAGTACTAAAACTTGTCGGTTACGTCCTCCACGAATAAAATAACTTAGATTCTGACCAGCATTACTACGAACTCCGTTAATTTCTACACCAACCGTTCTACCTATAATTTCTGCTATAGATTGACCTTGTAATTTTTCTAATTCTTTTGAAGTAATTTTAGTAATTACCTTACCAGAATTTTCACGTTTTAGTCGAAATTTAGAATCTGTTACAACAACTTCTTCTAATTGTTTAACTTTAGTAGAATCGGTTTGCGTTTGCGCATAACCAAAAGATAACATACCTATACCAAGTATGCTACAAAACAATTTCGTTTTGTTCATTTTTAATTTTAATTAATCGAGAGTATGCAGATTACCACATAAAACTTTTATCCCGAAAGTTTGACTTTATTGTTTGAAATTGGCAGGTCTCCTGACTCGTTTTTTGTTACAATACCTTCCCAAGAATGGCATTACTAAGATGACTTTTTAGTCATTTGTAGCAAACTCTCAGTGGTTTGAAGTGTGTAACAACTCTAATACGAGATCCTGAAATAAATTCAGAATTAAACTTACAGTTGCGGGAACAGTCCAAGAATGAAGATTTTCGATTTACATCGTGCCTCTTTTCACTTGATTCCCTTTTAATCCAATCGGTTAACGATTAGAACCAAATTTCGCAGCAAAAATAGAATTTTAAAAATAGAGGATACCTGATTTTTATCACTTTTTCTTATTCATTTTGTAGATGAGATAAATAAAGCCAATTAAAAAATGAGCAATGATTATTCCTGCAACGATATATAGTGTTAAATTTGAATCGCCTCTCATAGTAGAAGTTTTAACAAATTTACAAATTGAAGAGAACAAAAACGGTTACATAAGTTACACATGAAAATTTTTCGAGTATTAATTCTTTCTATCCTATTCTTTCATTGTAAAGAAGATAAGACTATAACTAGGCAACTTCCGCCTTTAGAAGAAAATGTAATGGCTCTTAAATATGCTGAGGGATTTCAAATAAATAATTCTACTAGTAGTACTACTGTTGAAATAACAAAAGCTTGGCCAGAGGCTGAAAAAAAGTACAGGTATTTGTTACTCACAAAAGAACAAGCCTCTAAAACTACTTATAACAAAGAAGATTATGATGGTGTTATTATTACGCCCATTTCTAAAACTGTGGTAACTTCTACAACACATATTCCTGCATTAGAATTATTAGAAGTTGAAGGAACTTTAGTCGGTTTCCCTGGCACTGATTATGTGTCTTCAAAAAAAACCCGAACACTTATCGATAACAAAAAAGTTAGAGAGTTAGGAAAGAACGAAGGCATTAATACCGAAGTGTTATTAAACCTAAATCCAGATGCAGTGATTGGCTTTGGTGTAGATGGAGTTAACAAAACATTTGAAACTATAAAAAAGGCTGGAATTCCAGTAATTTACAATGGAGATTGGGTAGAATCTTCTGCTTTGGCAAAAGCAGAATGGATTAAATTCTTTGGTGTTCTTTTTAATAAAGAAAAGGAAGCAGATTCAATATTTAATAAAATTGAAACTGATTATTTAGAAGCAAAAAAGATTGCAAAACAAGCCAAAACACGGCCAACTGTTTTAAGCGGAGCAATGCACAAGGATGTATGGTATTTACCTAACGGTTCTAGCTCTGAAGCTCAATTTTTAAAAGATGCTAATGTCAATTATTTATGGAGTGATACTACAGGAAATGGTAGCTTAGCGTTAAGTTTTGAAGCTGTTTTTGATAAAGCCAAAAATGCTGATTTGTGGTTAAGCCCTTCATATTATGGTAGTTGTGAACAATTGAAAAACGTTAATGCATTATATACCAATTTTGAAGCTTTTAAAAGAAAGGACATATATACATTTTCTAATACCAAAGGAGAGACTGGTGGAGTTTTGTATTATGAACTAGGTACAGCAAGACCAGATTTGGTTTTAAAAGATCTTATTAAAATTTGCCATCCAGAATTATTAAAAGATTATAAGCCCTTTTTCTTTAAAAAACTAAATTAGATTAACATCAAAGTCATTCTAAACGCAGTGAAGATTCTTTTGTCTAAATTTGTAAAAACATAATGAGAGTTCTCGTTCCTCGGAATGACATATAACTATTGAATAATCATAAATCATATCGACTACAATTTCTATTACTTACAATAGCATTATTGCTATGCTTCATCGTAAATATTAGTTTAGGATCAATTAGTATTCCATTGAAGAGTATTTTTGGTAGTCTTTTTGGTACCATTGAAAATACAACTTGGCAAATAATTATTACAGATTTTAGATTACCTAAAGCACTTACAGCAATTCTGGTAGGTTCTGGATTAGGAATTTCTGGTTTATTAATGCAAACATTGTTTAGGAATCCATTAGCAGGCCCATTTGTTTTAGGGATTAGTTCTGGTGCAAGCCTTGGAGTTGCATTAGTGATATTAGGTTCTGGGATTTTTGGAGGTTTATTCGCTACAGCTTTAATTACCAAATGGAGCATCGTTATTGCTGCCAGTTTAGGGAGTTTTTTAGTTTTACTTGCTGTTTTAGCCGTTTCAAGTAAAGTAAGAGATACTATGGCTATTTTAATCATAGGACTAATGTTTGGTAGTATTACAGCTGCTGTTGTTAGTGTCCTCTCCTACTTTAGTACTGCGGAGCAATTACAACAATACATATTTTGGGGATTTGGAAGTTTGAGTAATCTGTCTTGGAGCGAACTGTTAATTTTCTTTATCATTTATGCAATTGGTCTTCTGTTAAGTATTTCCTCAATAAAAGGGTTGAACAGTCTATTATTAGGAGATAACTATGCAAAAAGTCTAGGCTTAAATTTAAAACAAAGTCGACTTATTATTATACTAGCAACAAGTTTAATTGCAGGAACTGTTACAGCATTTGCTGGACCTATAGCGTTTATAGGTTTAGCGATTCCGCATTTAACGCGTCAGATTTTTAAAACTTCAAATCATAAGATTTTATTACCAGCTGTATTTTTGTTTGGTGCCATTGTATATTTGATTGT
>Ga0209121_10002188_pt1 | contig 20035 bp, 23 predicted proteins | sample Cruoilmetagenom3_FD_187292 | JGI IMG/M metagenome (GOLD analysis project Ga0209121, IMG submission 187292) | Oil polluted marine microbial communities from Coal Oil Point, Santa Barbara, California, USA - Sample 3 (SPAdes) (version 2) | ecosystem: Environmental > Aquatic > Marine > Oil seeps ...
CATTATCAGGATAATCTTTTTATACCTCCTACAAAGATATTAGTGATGGGCACAAAAATATCGCAGGAACTCATAAGATAATTAGAGAAAAAGTACGGAATGGGAAAACCAAGATAGATGTATCACGTGAAACAGGAATCCCATATTGGATAATAAAGGAACACACCAAAGATATCTAATTTAGACCAGGAAACAAAACAATTGGAACACACACCTTCCGGCTCCTCAATGAAATACTGGAAAAAGAATATACCCTCTTAGCCAATGGAGGATCTATTCGATATAGGGCACTGAAGAAACATTTCCCCTTGATTTAGAAGGTTCATGCCAAGGGTATGTCCATTGCTTTTCTCCCAGATAAAAAGGAGGATGCAGTACGGTTTTTTCTCCAAAACATGAAATACACTATCATGAGTTTCCAGGAATTAAAGAGTATCACCCGACTTTTTTGTGTCGATTTAGCCAGCGGTGAAAAACGGAAGATTCTCAGGAAACCAAAACAGGTAGACGAATCCACAATCCAAACAGATACCTAGATTTCTAACCAAGATGCTTTTACCACATGGGTGGTAAAAGTAGCTGTATCTGCATTGAATCTAATAATAACACTGCAATTCGTGATGTTTTGGCCCAGGGTTTCAGCTGTCCACGTGTTTACAATGGGTATGGTTATCAGGTCCAGCCTTGATAAAGAATAAAGGTAGGATTTACTGAGGAATCCATTTCATTGGAGATGGGATTTGATGCATTCACATTTCTTAAATTTGTATTGTCATTAAAGGCAATAATACTCATAAATAAAAGACATATTGCAATACGGGGGGTGAAGATTTTCCTTTGTTTCATTCTTGCCTCCACACATAACTAATACACCAACACCAATAAAAATTTTTATTAAGCAATATCAGGATAACAGGGATTCACTAAGGGAAATACATCTACACCACAGAAGAAAATATGGGGTCTATTCCATAACCCATCTTCCTCATTGGCAAACGGATGCCACATTTGGTAATTACTCCAATAATTCAAACTGAATAAAACATTATGTCCCAGAGTAAATACAGAGACTGCCTGAATTGAATTATCAATAAAAATTATTTATTTATCCTATACATTTTTGCTTTTCCTATCTCTCGTGTTTTTACTATTTTTCCTTCTGCCTCTAACACAAGGATGTATTTGCTTACTGTTTCTCTGGAAATATTGGTTTTGTCCGCAATTTCTTGGATTGATAGATCTATGGGAAATTCTTTCTTTATTGCATTAAGAATTATCAATTTTTTATCAGTCTTAATACTTGGCATTAATACAAAGTATCGAAACGAAATATTTAAATATTCCTCCTGCATTAATACTTTGTATGGATACTAAGCAACAATATAGAAAATGCGTTTTGGATATCGAAGCAGAAGCTCTATTACCTACAGAAGGAAGAATCATTTGCATTGGACTTATGGAAATAGACAATGGTGTAATACATATATTCTTTGACCAATCCGAAAGAATTATGGTACAAAGATTTATAAGATACTTTAATTATGGAAATTTTGGAGAAATCATTGGTTACAATATCCTCTATGACATCAGGTACATTTTTGGAAAATGTTTGAAATATAATATTTCAGTAGGGGGATTTTACTCAGCCCACTACAATGATCTAATGATGATTTTGAAATCAGTCAAAAATATCTATTGTTTCAATAAACCTGGTACACTAAATCAATGGTCAAGCTATCTTTTTGGAGAAGGGAAAAAATTGGTAAATTCATCTGTACCATTGTTATATAAACAAGGAAGAATCAATGAGATAATACAATACAACAAGAAAGATTTGCAATTAACATACAAACTTTGGGAAAGAATAAACAAAATTATAGGGTCAAAGAGACAAGAACAGAACAAAAATTATGATAAATATGATTATATAAGAAATATTGAAAATAATTCTTATATGTCAATAATAAATACAAAACATAATAAAACTTAAAAACACATAATACATTATAGAAAAACATGAAACAAAATATAATAAAAATATTACCGGATGGAACAATAGAAATCCTATATTCTCCAGAAAACATTGATCTAGTATTGCAATCAATAAAAAAATTCAAAGAAATAGATAAACACCATTCTATTTCATCTACTCCAATAGTAACGGCAATAAAAACTCAAGGAAAGAGCAAAGGTATAACTGACCAAGAAAAACAAGATTACAAAAAAAGACTGCCAAAATTAATTGATGTGGTCAAGTATATAGAATCAAAAGGAGGAAACTGCAAGCATACTATTTACGACGTTCAAGAACATTTCTTTAATAGGCGATTCTATGCTAAAAGCAATAAAGTAGAAAGATCTCAATTAGAAAAAAATGAGCATGATGTCTATGTCCGAATATATGAAAAACTCAAAAGAGCGAGAATAAAAATAACAGAAAAAACCGGCCGGGAGTGGAAAGATACATGGAAGTATTCTCCTGGAAAACCAAAATATAAGGAATGGTGGCTGGGTTGAAACCATCATAGAATAAAAATTATCTGTAAAGATAATTAGCCAAAGGGAAGTGCTGGTAGACACCCCCTTTGGCAGGAGAAAATCGAATGCCGACGAGCAAACGAAATATCCCCATTGGGATAATAGTTCAAGGGATTAATAAAGCCTTCGAGTTTTTTAGATTAGAAGAGATTATCAGGGAAGTTATTTTTTTTGATAATTTAAATACAGAACAAATAACACGCCAAAAATATAAACAAATAAAGAATTTCTTATCCGGAGTAGGAGGGCTATAAATTATGAATATCAGCCCTCTTGGTGATGTTGGGGACTACTTCAGGGAATTGGAATCAATTAGAAAAAAACAACAATGCCAAACACGGTATCCCCAAGATTGGCAGGCGTACAATAAGGCCCAGACAAATGAATTTGCAATGTTTCAAGATTTTCTTATAGAAATCTTAGATTCGCTAATTGAAACGAAAACTCCTTGCCGTCAAGGCCGACCATTTAACGATTTCAAAGAAATGATCTACTGTTGTATCATGCGTTCTTATTATGGAAAATCAAGTCGAAGATCTGTTTCATTTCTTGATTACGCCATTGCACGGGGGTATATCTCAAAAAAACCTCATTTCAACACCATTCTAAATTACTATAAAGATGAATCCATCACACCCATTCTCAAATATTTAATCGAAAAATCAGGGATCCCATTGAAAGATTTTGAATTGGATTTTGCTGTTGATTCTAGCGGTTTCAGCACATCATTGTTTGGTCGTTGGCTTGATGTTCGTATGCAATCGCCAGGCAAGAGACGTATTTACAAAAAAGCTCATGTTACTTCCGGGGTAAAAACAAATATCATTACTGCTATTGAGGTAACCCCAGGTTACTATGCTGATTCTCCACAGTTTAAGAATTTAATCAGGATTACCTCGAAAACCTTCAAGATTAGAGAAATTTCAGCAGATAAAGCCTATAGTTCCCGAAAAAATCTTCAGGCAGTATTATCTCTTGGAGCTATTCCATATATACCTTTTAGGGAAGATGCAACTGGGAAATCCAGAGGGGCAATGATTTGGGGAATCATGAAAAAATATTATGATACTCATAGAGAACATTTCATGGAACACTACCACAAACGGAGTAACGCTGAATCTGTATTTGCTATGATGAAACGCAAATTCGGTCTTCATTTGTATAGCAAGTCTGAAGTTGGGCAAGCTAACGAGATTTTGTGTAAAGCCCTTACCCATAACATCTGTGTATTAATTCAGGAATATTTTGAAACCAGTGTGAACTTGAGATATGATTATTGTGCAAAAATGATGGTAGCGAGGTAGTGCAAGTATTTATTGTGCAAAGCCCCTCTGGATGGATTCTTTCTTTCACAAAATCCGTCAAGGGAGGATTTCTCTATTGTGTCTCTCTGTTTTTTTCTCTCCCATTCTCTTCTGTCTTCCAGGGGGTAATGAAGTTTTGTTTCATTTGTTCTAGGGTGTTGAATTGCAGTCATAAAGGTATTGGGCGGGAAGGAATTATTCACAAGTGTAGGGTAACAATTAAAAACCCCTATTTCATAATCTTTTATTGAGGCCCTCTTGGGACAAGTGGCAGTATAGAGCTATGTTTTGGTTCTATATGTTGCTTGCCTCCTAGAGGGACTAGTGGTATCATGGAAGAAACCGATACAGAGATGAATGAAAAAAAATGCAAGGATTGTGTCTATTACAAGGAGGATGGCATATACTCGGGTATGTGCCGATATCATATTCTGTATGGGGCATCTTCTTCTGATGGAGATCAACGGACGGAATTCAATGGCACATGTTCTCATTGGGAGAAAAATGATTCGAAAAAAAAGGAAAAAATTGATATTGCTGTTAAAAAATATCACGAGTGGCGTGAGAAACAGTCCTCAACCCCTTAAAAATCCTGTAACGCCTGGATAAATTCATTCCACCACTAACTCTTTTTTTTTATTTCTGTACACCAGGGGGATTTATTTTTTTTCTACACGCTTGTCTCGCTTTTTTATTTTTTTAGTTTTTTTGTGTTAGGTGATTTCCCATGGTGCATATTGATAAGAGAGAGTAAAGATGATAATATCCATTTCATCATGGGCGATATTTCCCAGGGTGTCATAGGCATAAACATTCAGTGTGTGTTTTCCCATGGGGGGGTAATGTTTCCCCTGTATTTTCCACTCATAGGGTGGGGTGTAATCCCACTGGATAAAAATGTCATCTATGCAAAAAACCACAAAGTCGATCTCTTCTTGGGATCGGACATCCACCTGGACGTCGCATCGGCCTAGGATCAGGGTTGTCCCCCGCATCTCCATTTCATACAGTCGTCCCCAATGGAAGGGTAAAACGAAATAATTGGCAAGATAAGCATATCCCTCCCAAGGGTTTTTCAGGATTACTTGGAAATCCTGTGGCATGTAGGCAAGTTCAGCAACCAAAGCCAAGAGAAATTTTGTGGCTTTCACTTGATAGGTATGGTTTAAATGATCCGGTGTGTCCTCCACAGAATTTCCCCAAGGGTATCCATCATAATGGGCAAAGAAGACTGCGTCATAGCCATACTCAAGAAAGGCCTGGTGATCAGCACCCCGGTAATTAGGAATTGCCTGGACGGATAAGCCAGTCATATTATGGTATTTTTCAGCCACCCTGGTGGCAAATGATTCTATCCATGCCGCCCGGGGTGCCCGAAACATCCGTATCATGTTACCCCCCTTGGTGGTATTGGCATACCCAATCATATCAATATTGATAACAGCAACTATATTATCTCCCCGGGCACTGGCATCCCGTGCATACATAAAGCTGCCATATGTGCCTACTTCCTCTCCTGAAAAAGCAATGAATTGTATGGTATGGGGAAAGGAATACTGACTGATGATTTGAGCAGTTGCTAGCATTGCAGCTATGCCTGATCCATCATCATCTGCCCCCAGGGATCCATTTGTGGTATCAAAATGTGCAGACATGACAATAATGGCGTCACTTGAAGGATCGGTTCCATTCAAGGTGCCGATAACATTGACACATTTATATCCCCAAAATTCCCATAGATGAAAATGGGTCTCCAATCCCAGTTTTGTAAACTCATCATGAATATAATAGGCTGCCTGGGCACAGGTTTCTGTACCCGTAAAGCGTGGCCCAATATCCATGAGGCTGTCATGGTAATCAAAGACAAGGGTTTCATTGATTTGCTGTAACATGCCCTGTATTTGGCGTTCTAGGGTTATAAACGAATCGTCTGGGTCAAGGGGTGGCTGTGACAGTGTAAGGGGATACAAAAGGGTAATCATGAGGGGGATTATAGCCAAAAGTGAGAAGCGCCTCCATTTCATGATTTATTTTTAACCCTTCAGGCTATATAAAGCTAATCTCTTTTTTTCCCCGTTATCTATATTCTTGTCTTATCTGTTTGTAGTATCATCCTTTTTTTTTTGAGGAGGTGAAGGGATGTAGTTTAGAAGAATTTCAGAAGGGTTATATTGGATGTGATGGTGGTATCTCCCTCCTCATAGGTTGCTGTGACACGGAGAGTGTGGGTAAAAAAGGCGGGGTCATCCCATAGCCATGTATAGGGTGCCTGGGTTGCGGTTCCTGTATGTTGATTGTCAATATAAAAATCTACTTTGTTGATGGCTTCTGACACACCATTAATTTTTGTATTCACCATGATTTTTCCCAAAATGAGGGTGACAGGGAGGGTGGTGATTTCTCGCCCAGTGATATAGAGATGGTTTTCCCGGGGGGTTGTAATAATGATTGCGGGTGATGAGCTTTCCTGTCCCATTGCGATAAAGTCAATGCCGTTTTCACCAGGGCCTGTGTAACGATTGGATGAAAAGATATCCTTTGTGGTATCCCAATGTTCATGGACCCCGAGGCTTTTTTCAAGATAGATCCCGTCATTTTCAGGGTCATAGATATTGGGTGGTGGCTCTGCTGCTTGATGCAGATAGTTTTGTGATCCCTCAATGGGGTTTGTTCCCTCGGTGTAGAGGAAGTCATACATGACTGAGTCAAGAGCCACGGGATCTTGGGAGAAAAAGAGGCTATTTGTCCAGTCGTTGTTGAAGGGATACATGGTGAAATAATCGATTGTGGAGTGGTCTTTTTTTGTGGCATACAGGCCGTCACCGATATAGAGGAGTGTTTTTCCCCCCAGATGGTCATGGGCAAGAAGATCAACCTGGGGTGCCTTATTGCCAAGTGTCATACCGGATTGATGATAGTCATGTATATCTTCTACGGGTTCTATCCATGTTCCAAAAAGATTTTTTCCGGAGAGTGTCACTCCGTTATTGATAGGGTGCCGTTTAAGAAGAGGCATATTGATCAGGTAATCCGCTGTGGCGACACAGGTAGGGAGGGTTTTTGAAAGACCTGTGTCATCAGCAAAATAAATCTTGTGGGTGCTGGCTTCCACTTTTTGGCGACCGGTAGCTAGTCCATATGCATCAACAAAATTGACATGGGGGTATTCAGGGATAGGATTTGATGCAGGATAGGTTTCATAGTACACCCGGTAATAAAACCAATTTGAGATATAGCGGGACGCATCATAGATGGTGATATCATCCTGGGGAATACCCACTATATCGACTAGCTGGTGTAAAAGAGCTTTTATCGCATGGGGGCTTGCATCCCTGTCATTATCCTGACGGATGTAATCATTGTTCCAGCAATTATTCATATTGATTTTTATGGCGATTTTTTCACCCATCTGATACCCCTGTTGCTGCTTTCCTTGCTGGGTGTTAAAATAGGTGAATAGTGATGTCCAGGCAGCATCAATGCTCTGCATGCCGGTCAAACCTAGGATTCCCTGGGTAAACATGGCATCAATCACATCTTGATTATTATTTTCTTTTTCATACCAATAGCCCTCCAGGTCACGTTGAGTGGCGTCAGGATTCCAGACCCAGACCATCCGTCCTGGGTTCAGTCCCACAGGTGTACCCATGGGGTCTTTTGGGACAGGAATCCATTTCAAAGGCGGGTTTTCTTGTTGGAAATGTTGGAAATGATTATAGGCAAGGACACCCCCTGTTGTCATGAGGCATCCCAGAGCCAAAGCGGTGGCGACAGGTGCTAGTTTCGCCACTTTATTTTTTGCCTGTTTTAGCCAGACTGATACACCATACAGCATTGCTCCCATGAATGCAATATAGCCCGTGGCAACACTTTTTGAAAATTGCTGACAGGGGTATTGTGAACGATGGGGGGCAGGAAGTACCCGAATAAGAAACCAAACAAGACAAGTGATCCCGGTGACATGAAACATTACTTGTCGCAGGATTTTGTTTCCCCTCAGCTTTTTTATCCTATTCCTATATGTCATGAGTTATCCCCTGTTAAAAGAGTAAAGTATCTGCTTTTTATAAGCCTTCTCCTTCTGGTTTTTTAGGTAGATTGGAGTTGGTGATGACAAAAACTATGGACTTATCAACATATCCTCTATGGCAGAGGGAGATGATTGGCAGGGACTTTTTGTGATATCCATGCAGCTGCTTGCTGTATCATCCACCAGTTATAGTCCTCGGACGAGGGTACTCCGTCACTCCAGTTATAAATATGCCACGTGAAGGGACCCATGTTGGGCCGTACCGGGAATTCTGTAATGTATCCCCCAAAAAATGTTTTTTTTTCAGGGTGGGATCCAAAAAGCGCAATTCTCCCTTTTCCATAGCTTGTTGCAATAACGGCATATTGACCCTTTATATCTGTTGTAATATTCTCCTGTATCCGCCATCCCTGATCCCATGTCCAATAGTGAAGGGGGGCAATGGTCATGGGTTCCTCAGCATAAATGGCAAGGGGTATTACAGGGCCATGTTTCTCGTTGGTTTCAGGGGCTGCATACATACCCGGGCCACCTCCGTAGCGAATATTTCGTATGTCCTCCATGACACCCTGAAAAATTGAGTTTTCATTTGTTAAAAGTGAGATATGGATGGGGGGAAGGCCATGTTGCCAGTTCGCCTTCCATAGATACATCCATTCTTCATTTTGTTGATTATTCACATAGATATTGGCAATCCCCAAAACAGAGTAATTCAATATCCTATTCAATCCCTTTTTTTCTTGGAATCCCCGCGAGGCAATATTTGCCCCTCCGCATATACCCAAAAATCCGCCTCCCTGGTCCACAAAATTTCTGATATGATTTCTCCACTGAGGATGCAACGCATCAATATAGGGTCTGCCACTCCCCGGGATAACAAAAACATCAAAATTATCCTGGGCCAAGAGGGTATCCCTCTTCATGATATCACCCCGTGTGATTATTACCGGGTGTAGGTGATACATATAACCTCCACTGCTCCAGGTATAATTCAAGGGATGGATTGCTTCCATAGAATAGTCCTTGATTACAGAATCATACACGGCAACATAGATATGGACATCATTTTCTTGTTGGCCACATATGTCCGGGTAACCTGCGGAAAACATTCCGCCGGAAACCATCACTAAAACCACCAATGGCCATACTCCCCGGTTGTTCATCATATCACCTGCAATATATCCCTTTATTTATTAGCTTTTAATCACCCTCCCACTTGACACCGGTATATCCCGTTTCCATGCACCCAAAAAAAATGATGAAAAGGCAGTCATTTGAGCAGCGACATTTGAAGGCATCGCCGCCCAAATGACTACAACGTATAATTCTTCTCCAAAATAAAAAACTTATGGTAAAACTATTTAAAGAAAACATGGCACCGACTACAATGCCTCTTTCCATGGCCTCATGTACATAGGGACAAGGATACTGCCTGTTAATCTCCATATACCCATGTATGGCTTGCCCGATACTGGTATTTTTTTGGAAAAAGGATGTCTCCATACTAATACCCTTAGACTCCTTTATTTAGTCGTGATTTCACAAAAATATAGACTCCGGCATGAAAGGAAAGCATGGAAAAGTTAAAGAAAAAATCCTCTGCAGGGATGGTAAGGCCTCTCACATTCCAAATGGCTGATGATGCATAGGTGACCACGGGTAGTGATGTTAAAAGGTAATTAAAAATGGTAAAGGGAACAATTACGATTCCACAATAAAGCCAGTAAAGAAATGATTGCAAAAGCGGGAAATAAAAAATGCTTGAGAGGACAAAAAAAAGACCGGTGACCACAAGTGCCGTGGAGGTATAGGGTTGTCCCAAGTAATACAGTCCCAGTAGTATTAAGCCGCCCCCGGGGATGTAAAAAAAGTATTGTTTCACCGGGAGTTTTCGATCTTTTAATAAGGTGGCCAGTGCTTCATAAATAAACAGACAAGCATAGGGAGCGGTGATAAAAAACAAGATTTCCACGATGGGTAGTCCTGCAAGCCGTATGCCCGTAACAAACTGGTCATTAAAGCTCCAATCTCCCCGGGCTGTGGCAACAATATCCCAAGATATATAGGCAATACCCATCACAATAATGGAGATTGCCACGGCGGGGAATCTCCGGTAAAATCGTATTTTTTTTTCAAAAGAAAAAAGCAGAGGAAAACAAATAATGCCTATATTTATTAGCAGATACTCATACATCGAGATCCCGGGTGTCCTGGCAGGGGTGCCAATTATATTTTCCCAGTGTGCTTGCGATGATTCCTGTCAAGATGTGATAAAGAGGAGGTTTGACTTTTTTTTTCATAGACAATAAAAGGGTCCTTAAAGATTTGATGCGCGGTCCACTTATACATTTCAGCAGAGGTCTTTATGGGAATAAGATGCCTCTTGGGTATAGAGCGATATCTGTGTTCTGCCTCTTGTTGCCAGTGGCAATACCGCTTGATTTCCCCCCGGATAAATTGGCTATAGGGTTCAGGGTGGCTACGGACATGGTCATAGGTCAAGTTTTCAAGCCCCCCTAGTTCCATTAGCTCCTGGGCTAGATAGGTTCTACCCAGGGCAATGTCCTCCTTGATATCCCTAATGAAATTAATGTATTGCATCGCTCGGGCGAGAAGCCGGGCATACCGATAGGATTCTGTGGGGAGTCCTATGATTTTTGCCATAAACAAACCAATCACCTCAGCGGAACCATACATGTACCTCTTGACTTCATCTAGGGTCACATAGGTTTTCTTGATAAGATCATTTTCCATTGAGCTAAGAAAAGAAGTGATCCAGTCATCCTGGAAGGATTTTCTCTCTTTTAGGTCTATAACGCTATCAATCACAATATCTCCTGAAGGAGTACCTTCAGTTGCTTGATGATACCGGTCACAAAATAGATAGAATCCTTCTTTGTCCTGGGGAAGAGTATCCACAAAGTTATCCGCCTTTCGTACAAAGGCATACAGACAAAACACATCCTGTTTCACCTCTCCTGGGAAAAAAAGACTGCTATAAAAATAGGTCTTGCTTCCTGTTTTAAAGATGGAATATAATGTCTTATTTACCATGGTCCCGATCAATTCTATTACTGACAATTTGTGATGAAATCAGGGTCACTGGGATGCCCACACCCGGATGGGTATACTGGCCGCAGTAATACAAATTAGTGATTTTTTTACTTTGATGAGCTGGCCGCAAAAGAGCCGTCTGGCGGAGCGTATGTGCCAATCCCAAGGCTGTACCTTTGTATGCATGATAGAGTGTGGAAAAATCGTTTTGGGCAAAAATTTTCTTAACCACCATGGCATCCTGGATATTTTCACCTAAGATTCCTTCAAGATGCTTGAATATTTTTTTGCTATACTCCTCTCGAATCTGGGGTGTATCTTGCAAACCCGGAGCGGTGAGTACCAAAATCATCAGGCTTTCACCCCCCGGTGGCGCCAAGGTAGGCTCTGTTTTTGTCTGGCAACACACATAATATGAAGGGTTGCTGGGCCAAACAGGAGAGGAGCCAAAGACATCCCTAAAATAACCCATCCAATCCTGATTAAAATAAAGATTATGATGAAGTAAACCCAGTATCTTTTTGTTTGATTACCCTGGGTTAGCTTGGTGGGGGACGGGTGCCAAGCTCAATGGGAACAATTATTTTTTGGTTATCCCTAATAATGGTTGCATTGATGATTTGGTTGGGGACAGTATAGCCCTCAAGATAACTAATGAGGCGATCACCGCTGATGATTTTTTTATCATCAAGGGCAATAATAAGATCGCCTCCTACAATTGTATAGGTGCCCGCGATTGGGATCTGCTGAGTGCCGCCCTTAATTCCTGCATTATCAGCGGGTCCATCCTGTACAACTGATGTAATGATCCATCCATATGTTTCATTGATACCCAGTGCCTGGCTGATCTCATAGGTCATATCTATCCCTGTGACCCCAAGCCATGCGTGTTGGTCATAGGATCCAGTGGCTACCAAAGACTCAATTTCCCGAAGTATGGTACCGGAAGGTATGGCGAATCCAAGGCCCTGGGAGTCCGCAATAATTGCCGTTGTTATACCGACCACTTCTCCATTATAGTTTAGAAGCGGGCCACCCGAGTTCCCCGGGTTAATGGGAGTACTGACTTGGATGATGTTGGCAATGGCATAATTACCAGCTAGGGATTCCGATATTGTTCTCTCTAGTTGGCTTACGATACCCGTGGTCATTGATCCCTCAAGCCCAAAGGGATTACCAATCGCTATAACGGGGTCACCCACATCCAGGGTTGATGAACTGACCATGGGGAGGGTGTCAAAGCTAGCAATCTGGTTTTGGATAGAGAGAATGGCAAGGTCTGCATAGGGGTCAGCTCCTATCAGGCTTGCTGGATAAGTGGAGCCGTTTGAAAGCGTTACGGTGATATTAACAGTGTCTTCAACTACGTGATAATTTGTTATGACAACGTGTTGCCCGGAAAAGTTGTAGATGAAGCCAGAGCCGCCTGCCTCGCTATAGTAAGGGCTTCCCCAATAATATTGGACAATAAATGAATGGATGCCCACAATCGCCTCATGGACATTGTCATACAAGTCTGGCAGGGTGGCATCACAATAACGGTAAGAAACGGTATTATTGCTCACCGAGTTATTAAGGGTTGCAAGTTGGTTTTCTAGTGATTGGATTTGGGTGATGATGTCTTGGAGGGGGTAGGTATTATTCTCATTGATTACCAAACTGTTGAGTTGGTTTTCTAGTGATTGGATTTGGGTGATGATGTCCTGGATTTGATCGGTATTGTTCTGGCTCGTCTGGTTCACGGGGAGATTGTCAATCTCCTCTTCTAGTCTGTCTATTTGGTCTTGGAATTGGTCTGTTTCCTGGGTAAAAACCAAGTGACTTACGGAATAACCAATAGTTCCCCCTATGGCAAAAAGCACGATCATGGCAACCACTGCAAGTTTGGTAAAAAAGGGTTTATGTGTATCAATACTCTTCCTTTTTTGTGTCATTACTTGGTCCTCGTCTTTCTTCTCCACATAGGGTTTATATTCCCTAGTGCTCTCGCTGTCGCTTTTTGTTTCTAGGGTTTGTTCTTGTATTATTTCCCTGGCTTGTTCTTTGATAATCCCTGCCTTTTTTTTCCCTAAACCTGGGACCGCGGCTAATTCGGTGATGCTTGCCTTCTGTATATCCTTAATTGTTGTGAATCCTGCATCTTTTAATGCTTCCCCTGTTTTTTTCCCTATTCCTCTTAGGTTCTCAATATCTTTCACATTCATCATTATCCCATTCCTATATTTGAAATTTTTACTTAATCTTTTCCTTGATCACTCACTATTGTTCCTTTTTTTATAATCATTCTTAAATCTTTTATACAGCAAAAGGGGAACAAGTGCAAAAAACACAAGGCCAAGGCTAAAACCGGATAGGGTTGATGCACATGTTCCTATCTTTGGGTTAAGGGATATTGTCCTCTTTTGTTTTTTCCCAGTATCTTTTTGGTGAGGTAAAAACCCACAATGAGTGCAAGTACTGCAAAAAGCTCCCCAAATACTATATCGGTTAACCAATGTATACCAAGATAAAGGGTGGCAAAGGGAATAGAGAGTGCAAACACTGTACTAATCAAGGCATATCTCCTATGATGTCTCATCCAGGCGATTACGGCAATAATGGTGGAGATGCCACAGTGTAGACTGGGGAAACAATTGTTAATGTCGGTAAAGGTGAAAAAAGGATTGATGATATCGGGCCAGATGGCTTTCAATCGGAAAATGATCACATCTCCTTGATACCATTCATAGTTTTGTGACGCCCACCAGGTATCATGAACGGGGAAAAAAAGAAAAAAGGGGAGAACCAAAAGGGTGATTGTGGCATAGGTGATGACGGTGAGCCACAAAGCAGAGAAATCCCGGGAGAGAGAATAAAATACGGGTGTAAAATAAATCAAAAATGAATATCCAAAAATATAAATAAATACAAAATAATAATCAAGGATAGGGTTACTCCATCCTTGAAAGATGCTTACAGTGCTCCCTTCAATAGCATAGATTACATGGGTAAAATCCAGGTTGAAATAACCCGTGACAAAGGGGTCGATTTGTACCAGGATTAAGTGAAATATTAAGGTGAGATAAAAAAGGGTAAAGGGGACAACATATGGATACATCTCCATATTCCTGAATTTAAATCCTTGATAGGATTTCCGAAGAAATGTCAAGGAGAGGGCACACAAGATTGCATGACCAGTCAAAAGTACCAGTAATACCCTCATTATGCACCGGATACACCCCGATAATATATAAAACTGTTTTTCACCCAATGTTATGAATATTCTAGAGAAAAAATGATAAGAGAACAGGTGTAATCTCTAAATGGGAAGATGAGGATAAAATAATCTGCAGTCGTGTTACTTGGGCACTCCTGTCATCAATGGTTATCAGGGTAAACGGATGTTCTCTTTTCCTGTATTATTATTCCAATGGGGGAAGATCTAAATCAGGGATTTTGGCTGCCCAGGCAACCGATCGCTGAATTATCCACCAATTATAACTCTTGTCCAGTTGTGTACCATAATAATTGAAAACATAGGTTTCAAATGGAAAAATAAAATTTATCATGCTTCGTCCTAAATATTCCCTCACATAACCATTGACTATTACTCTATCCTCGGGATGGGGGCCATACAAAACTACTCTGCCACTTGAATTATAGAGGGTAGCCACACCCGCAAGCGTATCCTCTAGATTGGTATTGACCTTTTTCACTATTCTCCATCCATTGAGTGTCGGTATCCAATAATGCAGTGGTTTTGACTTCATGGGCTCTTCATTATATCTTAAAAGAGGAATAATGGTTCCTAATTTATCATCTAATTCATGGGCAACATACATCCCGGGGCCACCAGCATAGGTAATATCCCTAAAATTTTTATTATAACCGGAAAATATAACGTTATCCTGGTTTTTTTCAACAGTTGTATTTATACTTGCATAATAAGGAGTTATATTATCATCATTATCATCATTCCAAAAAGCATCAAATCCAAATTTTATGAGATACTGCCACTCACCCAAAAAATTATCATTAATATGGACATCAGCAAGCCCTAAAACACCTTGATTCACCCGTCTATGAAAAATATTTTTGGGGTTCTCAAAACCTAAACTTGCTGCATTTGCCCCGCCACATATACCCAGATATCCCCCTCCATGGGCAACAAAATCCTTTATATTGTTCCTCCAAGTGGCATTTAACCCATCAACCAGATATGAAGTAGCACTAGCGCCAATAATGAACACGTCAAAATTATCACGCGTCAGAGAAATATTTCCTTCCCCTTTTATATCCATGCTGTCAATAATTGTTACCTCAAATCGATACAGTTGGTGATCTATAGTCCAACTATAATTTAGAATTTCAAGAATATATCTATTGTTAATCCCCCAACACTCATACAAGGCAACAGAGATAATATGTGTATCTGACTCCAGTTGAACTCTCTCTTCATTTGGTAAAAAAAGAGATGTCCCTGTGGGAATAAGAAAGCTACAGGGGATACCAATAATAATTGCTGTTTTTAAAATTTTTTTTGTACCAGCCATACAGTCCATCTGCACTATTTATTTAGATGCAGTATTTAAAAATACCTGTTGCATGTATGTCACAAAAACAGATCTATGATTATTTTTTTTTTTATGCATCCCTAGTCAACTGTTCATTAATCTTGTAACCCAGGGATTTTTTCTTGTACATTCTGCGAAGGCATCTCTGGTTATCACAATTTTTATCATGATAGGATACTCATGGAGCCATAAAAATATAGAAATCAACAATGTCTAATGATGCAGTACCATTATTGACTCCTCTGACTTCCAAGGTATGAAACCCTGTTTTTGTTTGAAGGTCCCATGTAAATGGTGCGTCATTATCTGTATACATTTTTACCTCGTCGATATAAAACTCGACCGCGTTGGTGTTCTCAGTTAATACACTCACTTGTAACCCCCCAAGGATTCTCGAGGGTGCTTCTAGGATCAAGGGGAATTTTCTAAAAAGTGTGGGGAACTCTCGCCCAAAATAATAATTATGAAAAACCACTGGCACCTCAATTTGTACCCGTGGAACCGGGGGCTCCAAGTTTCCATAGACACCTGTAATATACATAATTCCTGTTTCCTCGTCTTCCTCGTTATAGCGATTGTACCAATTTGCAAACAAGTCAGCGTCATAAGAAAGTTTAAACCAGCCGTTTTCACCCCATTGTGGCCCCCAGCTGTTTTTCATAATCCAGCATCTTTCATTGTCATCATATCCTACCATGGTCACAACATGTCCCCCTGCAATTTGTCCTCTGTCATGGCTATATACTCCTCCTCTGTAAAAATAGAAATCAGTCCCAAAATAAAGACAAATAATCAAGGGCCCATAGTCGATTAATGCCGTTTTTATTGCATCTTCTTCATGCTTTATCCATCCCCAGTCCTGAATTTTCACTGTCCTATTTTGCCAACCAGGCAGGCTATCAAAGGGATAATCATATGCTCGATGAGGATCAGGATAACATCCCTCATCAGGCACACCATGTTCAATAAGATAATTTGCGGCATCAATTAAATTTACATACCCCTCTTCATAGGTTCCCCCTGCAGAAAAATACAGATGAGTTTCTGAAAGATCAGGATCATATATCTCCCTCAGTTTATACTGCATTAATGTCTCCAGTGAGGCACATAAGCCATATGTTTCACAAGTGGGTGCAGGTGATTGATCCTTGATTTTTGTTGTATAATCAATTCCTTCAATATCTCGCCAGGAAAAATAGGATGGTAACTTATGTATACCTTGTGTATCCACGTTTTCCAGCAAAGATATGCATGGTGTCGCTAAAATGACAAGTGCCACCAGTGACAGTAACTTTATCATATGATTATGTCTCATGTTTTTTCCAAATATCATCTAGGATATATGACTTTTGTCATATGTACTTTAGGGTAGTCACAAACTAGTTATATAGATAGCTAAAACGAGATGAAAGCGTATGAAAACGTTCATAATAGACCAATATATTCATTTTTATACATGGGGAGTGATTCTACTGTTGAGAGAGCAGAACGATTTACCTCAGTGACAGTTCTCTTCCTTATGGTACTAGGGATTATCCAAATTATTCTGGGTGAAACATTATTAAAAAGTGTGGCCCTTACCGCAAATGGTATTGACTGTGTAGGTGATGGCTTTGTTTCCATAGTGGTCTGGATTGGCCTTAGATTTGTAAAAAAGCCAGCAGATGATAGATATCATTATGGCTATTATCGATTTGAAAACATTGCTTCCATCATGGCAACCCTGGTCATGTTTATCTTGGCAGGATATATCTTTTATCGCTCCTATAAACAGTTTATTGATCCCCATGATATAGAAATGCCCCTTTTGGGTATTGTGCTTGCCCTTATTGCCGCCCTTATAGCCTGGGGGCTAGGTTTTCACAAATTATCCCAAGGAAAAAAATACAATCTGAAGTCATTACGCCTTGAGGCAATCAATACCATCAAGGATGGAACAGCATCATTCCTTACCGTGGTCGCTTTAATGTTGTCAGCCTTTGGCTATCCCCTATCAGATGCAGTAGTAGGTTTCGTTATCGCTGGTATCATTATAAGTATTGGGTTTGCCTCTTTTAAAGAAGCGGGATATGTATTGGTTGATGCATGCGATATGGAATGTCTTGATAAGGCAGACCAGTTAAAACAACTGGTGGAGGGTATTGATAGTATTAAGGCTGCTCACATTATTCGTTTAAGGAGAACAGGATCAATTATCCAAGGAGAATTAGAGATACAAGTCCCGGGGGATATGACTCTTGACGAGGTAAATAAAATCATAAATACCATCCAAGGGAGAATAACAAAAAAATTTCCCGATATTGATCATCTCTCCATTATTCCTTTGCCCTATCCCAAAGAGCCAATAAAATAATCAAAACATGATTTATCCTCAAAAAACCCATGGGGGGGAATAAAATTGCAATTTTTTTCAACCAACACATTAAATTTTTTTTGATAGATAGGGCATACTATCTAAAATCAGTTAGTTATTTTCCCCATAGACCAATAGTTCAGAGGACACCCAATTTTTCAAGGTCGATGATACCCAAACAAAAAAGAATAAGAATCAATATGGGTTGATGAAAAAGATAAATCAGGAGAGATTTTCTTCAGATATAACAAAAGATTTTAGCACCCCAAGGAATAAAGGAATTACCTTGTTTTAGTACATTCCATTTGTGGTCGTAATGATGTAAGGTATTTCCAATATAGAGGCCCAGGGCAATAAGTCCAAACCAGGGTAGAAGAGGCACATAATCAAATGAATAGAGATCATGTGGCCGAAAACCAAGCCACAGCAACCAATTAAAATCAAAAGTGAACTGGGATAAATAGATGCCGCAAGTGATACATATGACTCCAATAATAAGATTGGCATATCGATACTTGATGAGGGGATAGGCTAAAATAATGGATATTCCAATACAGTGAAGAATACCAAATATGATGATATTTTCACCCAAAAAAACACCGGTGAAAAAAGTAATAAGAAGCCCCCATCCAAAAATTTTCAGTCCTCACACAAGGTACTTTTCTTCCATATCTCGCATGGACATAAAATCTTTAATTCTATTATAGCTCAATGTTAAAGAAATCCCTGCTATGATGAGAAAAAATGAAGCGGTGACACGGGCAAAATACCACCAAAAGCCAGAGTGTACAGTAAACGTGTAATTACCTAGATAGGTGATATCATAGAGTGTATGGAAAATAATCATCATCAATATTGCTACTCCTCGAAGCGCATCTATCTGCCACATTCTCCCCGGTGAATTTGTTTTTGCCACTTGCACCAAAAAAATAGCGGGGTATATAAAACTAGGTTAAATCTTATTATTCATCTCACCTCCCTAATTTCAGATTTCGCAAAGTTTAAAAATAATAAAAATCTATATATCCTTAGAAAAAAATCTCGGGGATGTACAAAACATGAAAATCAAGCATTATCTCCCCATCGTTAGTACCTGTGTCTTGGTATTGTTGATAGCTCCTGCCATAACCCCTATGACACTGGGGGATTCTACTGATCAGGGAGAAAAACCGGTTATCAAGGTAGCAGTAATCTTTCAGAGATGGGATATCCTGGATCTTCCTGCCCGGGCTATTATGGCTGTCTATCGTCATCATTTAAACATGGCGGAATCTGAGTATAATGTCACCTTTCGCCTCTATGCCTTCTGGGATCGATGGAATGGAGGAGATGTTCAACGAGGTCTTTTGAGAAAATATGATATTGATGTGGTTATTGCCCCTGGTGGCTTTGGAGGCTGGAATACCCCTCGGGAGTATCGGCAAGAGATACTGAGATTTGTCAGATCCGGGGGGGGATTTTATGGTATCTGTGGTGATTCAACCTTTGGGTCCTTGGGGCCCATAAATCTACCTGATAGATATGAATATTTACTCCGTAGGGTCCTTGGTTATCGAGACTTTACTCCCATGTTAGGGCTTGCTAATGTCTATACAGATGCTTCTGTTTTCAATAATCTTCTCAAGCATCCTCTCTTTTATGGACGGGGTGATATGATACGAACAATACTAAGTCTTCCCTTTTCCCGCTCCTTTATTTATATCCTTCCTAGTGATATTCCTATCCTAGAGCCCTACTATCGGGACAGGATTCGGGTCATGATGGGAAATGCACCCCTGGTTTCTGGATCTAGAATAAGGAATTTATTTATGCCCGAGGTTACTGACATTGCCGTCTTTAAGGGTAGTGATCGACCCTATGATCGATCCATTATAGGAAAAAAAGCTATTGTAGCCACGCGATATTGGAAAGGTCGTGTCATCCTTTCGGCGCCCCATCCTGAACTCACTGTGGAAAATACCAAGGCACATGATATATTTGTGCGAAATGTGTTATGGCTTGCAGGAGAATTGCCCTATTTTGGTCCGTCATTTTCCCGTACCTATGCCTAGTAGTATGAAAAACTAATTTTCCGAGATGGTTGTCCCTTCCATTTTGTCAGTTCATATTTTTAAATTAGTATGAAAAATATCTTGCTGTGAATCTTGTCTCTGGCTGATATCTAGATATTAGATGTTATCACGTAGTCATAATCTAGTGGTTA
>Ga0209121_10002189_pt1 | contig 20030 bp, 15 predicted proteins | sample Cruoilmetagenom3_FD_187292 | JGI IMG/M metagenome (GOLD analysis project Ga0209121, IMG submission 187292) | Oil polluted marine microbial communities from Coal Oil Point, Santa Barbara, California, USA - Sample 3 (SPAdes) (version 2) | ecosystem: Environmental > Aquatic > Marine > Oil seeps ...
CAATCTGCTGGGGTGTAAATTTACTTTTTCTCATAATACTGTCTAAATTTAAGATTATTATTCTACTTTTAAACAGTTCGGTTTTTGGGGAAGCTTACATCATTCTAATAACAAAGGGATTTGTAATTATTAAAATCAATCCTCAGTTTTTCGCTTAGCAACAAAAGTTCCGTTGGGTTGTATAAACTTCACCTCATTTATTTTACCATCAGTTTCAATGAATTCTATTTTAAAACCTTCTAAAGTTTTAAAATTAAACTTAAGCTCTGCTGTTGGTATTAACGCATATTCTGGTTGACCAGGAACAAAAACATAAAGTACGTTTTCATCTTTTATATAGGTCTTTATTTCCGTATTCATTAAATCGAAATTTCCAACATATTGCTCTAAAGTTTCAGCATCTACATCTATTGTATTTGGTTTACGTTTTAAGGCAACAGGATCTAAGGTTGGTTCAATTTTTATAAAACCATTATCTATATCTCCTGTTTCGTTGGTGCTAAACGTTATTTTAATAGAATTACCGATTGCTGTTGTATCGACCTTTCCGTCTTTTACATCTAAAAATTCAAATGTATCGTAATGGAAATGATTTAAATACTGTGAATCTCCATTGAGTTGTGTAAATAAAGAGTCATTTTTAACGACCACTTCAAATGCACCATATCCAGGATGAGAATACGTTCCTGTATATTCTATTTTTGTATGCGAAGGTTTAGTGTTTTTTACATTAGACAAGGCTTTTTCTTCCTTAGCTTTTTCTTGAGCTTCTTTGGCCTTAGCCATTTCTTCCTCAAACTTTTTAGCCCATTCAGTTTTGTTAACTTTTAGCATATGGTCTGCAGCAATATTTCTAATTAATCGTGGTACAGCAGATCCATTTTGGTTAGCTAATACTACAATGCCTAAACTGTCTGTTGGATATAAAGCAACATTTGCAGAGAATCCATCGATATTACCACCATGTTCTGCTACATAATGTCCTTTGTAAGAATGTAAAAACCAACCATATCCATAATTAGAAAACTGTGCATCTGGTAACTCCTTAGAAGGGAATCCAGAAGAAACGACCATCTGTGAGCTTGTAGCTTCTTTTAAATAATTTTCTGGTAAAATTTGTTCGTCATTGTATTTGCCATCATTTAACCACATAATCATCCACTTACTCATATCATTTACACTACTATTAATGCTACCAGCTGGAGACATACCCGAAATGTCATAATAGTCTGTTTTTTTAATGTTTCTATCAGCATCATTTGTGTAACCAAATGCAGCGTTAGAACTATTTTTCATGCCATCAATAGTGGTTCTAGAATTATCCATGCCAAGAGGCTTAAAAAACTTGTCTTCAATATTTTTCTCCCAAGACTCACCAGTAATTTTCTCTGTAATTACACCTTGCAATAAAAACCCAAAATTGTTATAATACCATTGTTGGCGTACACCAGTAAATGGTTCGTGATGTTTCATACGCATCACTAAACTGTCTTTATTTCGGCTAGGGAAATAGTACCAAGCAGCATCATGTCTAGGTATTCCTGTGCTATGACGCATTAAATCTTTTATAATAATGTTGTTGTTTAATTCATCGTTAAAAAACTCAAATTTTGGGACATGTTTTCTAGGACTGTCATTAAAAGAAAGCTTGTCGTCTTCTCTATGTAATCCTAATAATGCAGAAGTAAAAGCTTTCGTTGACGATCCAATTGCGAATAATGTGTTGGCATCTACAGGGACTTTATTTTCGTAGTCTTTATAACCAAAACCTTTGGCATATATAATTTTGTCACCTTCTACAATGGCGACGGCAAAGCCAGCAGCATTAGAATTTTCTAAAATAGAATTAAATTGTTTTTCAATGCCTTTAAGACGTTTGTCTTTTTGAGCATAGCTCAGAGTTGTAAGAAAAGCAAGGGCAATAAATAGAATACGAGTCTTACTCATATTAGCTCTATTTTTTTGAAGTAATTCGTGAATCTGCGATTTCATAGTTGGTTGGTTTAGTGAAATTGATATGCCTTATATGTATAAAGATACATTAATTCGTTACTGAATTTTAAAAGGAATATTGTAAAAATTACAATTCGTCATTAAAAAATTACAATTCAGTAAGTCTAGTTTTATAAACATTGAAATGTGTTAGATATTTGTATCAAATAAAACACAACGTTATGAATGTATTAGTTAAAATAGCAGTAGCCTTAGTTATTAGTTTTGTGAGTCATCAAACAAAAGCGCAAACAAATTTTGAAAAAGGCATGACAAAAGCCTTTGTATTTTGGCAAGAAGGTAATACAGATGAAGCTGAAAATATGTTTGAACGTATTGCTAAAGCAGAAGCTACTGAGTGGTTACCTAACTATTATATTGCGCAAATCAATAGTCTTAAAAGCTGGACAGAAAATGATGAAACAGTTTTAAAAGCACAATTAGATAAAGCGCAAGAGCAAATAGATTTAGCAATGGTAAAAAGTGAAGACAATGCTGAATTAATTATTATGCAAGCACAAATTTACACCAATTGGGTTGTCTTTGATGGAATGACGTATGGTATGAAGTATGGAGCAAAAGTGAATGAATTATACAGCAAGGCATTAGAGCTAGAACCAGAAAACCCAAGAGCAGTATTTTGCAAAGCAGATTGGTCTATGGGAAGCGCTAAATATTTTGGACAAGATACAGAACCATTTTGCCAGGAGATAGAGGCGTCAATTAAACTTTTTGATACCTTTAGGTCAGAGAGTGAATTTCATCCAAATTGGGGAAAAGAGCGTGCTGTACAGGTTGCAGAAACGTGTAAAGAATAAAAGATTTAAAGTATTATGACCAAGTCAACTAAAAATATTATTATAACATTTGTTATTGGATGTGTGGTTTTCCTAATTGGAAACTTCTTATCCGATGGATTCAATTTTAAGAATGTCAATGAGTTTTTAATTGATTTCGGGTTTTACCAATTGTACTCTTTTGTATTAGGGTATTCTAACATGATGTTTTTTGATTATATGGAAAAACGTCAATGGAAAAAAGGAGATACCGTTAAAAGAGTAATTTATGGCATAGTTGGATCTACTATAATTACACTACTTGGATTATTTGTATTAAGAGCATTTACGTCTATAGTGTTATATGGACAAACATTCGAATTCTTTATAACAAATGAATCTTGGAGAGGTTATTCCTTTGGTGTATGGATTACACTTACAATTGTTTCTGTTTTTCATGTTATTTATTTTTATAATCGTTTTCAAAAAAATAAAATAAAAGAACAAAAAGTAATTGCAGGTGCAGCAAGTGCTAAGTTCGATGCTTTAAAAAATCAATTAGATCCACATTTTTTATTTAATAGCCTTAATGTATTAACGAGTTTAATTGAGGAAAATCCGGATAATGCACAACGTTTTACAACCTCGTTATCTAAAGTATATCGTTACGTTTTAGAACAAAAAAATAAGGAACTGGTTACAGTAGATGAAGAATTAAATTTTGCCAGAACCTACATGTCGCTTTTAAAAATGCGCTTTGAGGATAGCATTATTTTTGAAATACCAGATAAAGCATCAGATCCAGAAAGTAAAGTAGTGCCTTTGTCATTACAATTACTATTAGAAAATGCAGTAAAGCATAATATGGTAACCTCGAGTAAACCATTGCATATTAAAATATATGAAGATGGGAATCACTTAGTTGTGATGAATAATCTTCAACCAAAACAAATCGTAAAGAAGAGTAGCGGAGTTGGATTAGAAAATATTAAACAGCGTTATGCGCTTCTTTCAGAGAGAACAGTTTACATCAATCAAAGAGACAAGGATTTTGCAGTAGCAATTCCGATGCTCACAAAACAAGTGTCAATCATGAGAACAGTACAAAAATCACAAGAAAGTCTTCGCGACGATTACGTAAGAGCACGTAAGCGTGTAGATGAATTAAAAGGATTCTATTATAGTTTAATTTCTTATTGCGTAGTTATCCCATTCCTAATTTTTATTTGGTATAATTTTACAAGATTTACTATTCAATGGTTCTGGTTCCCAATGGTATTTTGGGGCTTAGGATTAGTATTTCAGGCCTACAGAGTGTTTATAGATAATGGAGCATTAGGTGCTAAATGGGAAGAGCGTAAGATCGAAGAATACATGCAAGAGGAAGAACAGAAAAACCGTTGGAATTAATACTTTGCATTATGAAAAATCAAAATTCAAATCTTAGCTATTTAAGGGCTAAGAATAAAGTTGATAGAGAAAAGGGATTTTATAATCACCTTATCATTTATCTCATTGTTAATGTAGTTTTAACCGGATTTAAAGTATGGGGAAATTTACACAGTTGGGACAGTTTTATAGATGAACTATTAACTATTAATGTATTAAGTACATGGGTGATTTGGGGCATATTTTTAGTGTTACATTTCTTATCATTTAAATTTGGCCAAGCGTGGGAAGAACGCAAAATAAAAGAATTTATGAATGACGAATTATCTAATAATTCAAAACAATAATATTATGGAAAAGTATAAAATAGAACCTTATAAAGAAGGTGAGAAAATATCGGATTATAGAAAAGAAGAGGCCTATTTTAGAGCCAAAAAGAAAGTGGAAGCATTAATAGGTTTTTATTGGCACTTTGCAGTGTACATCGTAGTTAACATCTTTTTAATATTGCTTATTGGATTAAACTCTGGTGAAGGTTTTACAGGCTTTGGGCCATATGCTACAGCCGTATTTTGGGGCATTGGATTATTCTTTCATTTTATAGGTGTATTTGGACCAGATTTTTTCTTTGGAAAGAATTGGGAAAAACGTAAAGTAGATGAGTTTATGGAAAAGGAAAAACAAAACTGGGAATAAACCTATGGATACTAAATACAACCAAAAAGAAAGCCTTAAACAGGCAAAAAAGAAAGTTAGGCGACTTAAGATCTTTCACATTCATTTAGCAGGTTACCTTGTTGTAGTAGCATTAATTCTATATAATTTTTATATCCTTGGAGATAACCCATATCGAAAAGCTATTGTTTGGGTCAACTCCACAACACTTGTAGGTTGGACAATTTTTATAGCTTTACATGCATATTCTGTTTTTAAAGGACGATTACTCTTTAAAAAAGGTTGGGAAGAGCGAAAGATAAATGAATATTTAAAAGATGATGAGGAAGTGAATACCACGACCTGGGAATAACATTTTATATTAACAATCAAAAGAAATATTTTAAAAGATGAATGTTATCATTATAGAAGACGAAAAACCATCTGCAAGACGTCTACAGCGTATGCTTAAAGCTGTTGAAGTAGAAGCAGAGACCATGCTACATTCTGTTGAAGAATCGATTAAATGGTTTCAAAACAATAAACATCCAGATTTAATATTTTTAGATATTCAGTTAAGTGATGGCTTATCATTTGAAATCTTTGAGGCTATTGATATAAATTCTGCTGTAATATTTACTACGGCTTATGATGAGTATGCATTACAAGCTTTTAAATTAAACAGTATAGATTATTTATTAAAGCCAATTGATGAAGATGATTTAAAAACAGCAGTCGATAAATTTATAGGCAGAACTCCACAAAATCAAGCTGTAACTCTAGATTTTAATGATATTAAAAAGTTACTGGTTAATCCTATTGAGCGCGAATATAAAAAGCGCTTTTCAGTAAAAGTTGGTCAGCATTTAAAGTTGATTAATATTGAAGATATTGAATGTATTTATAGCGAAAATAAAGGAACCTATGTCTTTACTAATGAAGGTAGAAACTATTTGCTGGATTCTACATTAGATCAGCTTGAAGATGAGTTAGAACCACATGTGTTTTTTAGAATTAGTCGAAAATACTATGTTAACATCAACGCAATAAAGGATATGGTGAGCTATACCAATTCTAGATTACAGATAAAATTAAACCACTATAACGAACAACAAGTCATTGTTGCAAGAGAGCGTGTGAAGGATTTTAAAAATTGGTTAGAGTAGCTATACCAATTTGAATATGTAATGACGTATTAAAGACGAGGTTATTTTTTAATCTAAAAACGCTATGATTAAATTGCATAACCTAGTTATGGAATTTATGAATAAGGCATTTAGATTTAAAAAGAACAAGACGACATACGACAGTACATATTCAAATTGGTATTAATCTTCAATTCTATTATCATCAAATGCAGATGGTAATAACTTTGGAATAAATTTCACAAACAAAGGAAGTAAAAGCATGCCGCCTGGTAACATAAATATTGCTAAACTCGGAATAGTTTTAAAAATATCTATTAATTGTGATTGTATTTTTTTCTGTTCGTCCTCTGAAAGATTCCTCTGTGTAGATTGTGCCAGAAGCGCCATTGCTTCCTTGCTATCAGATAACTCATTAATCAAACGTTTACTGTTACGTTTAATCAATTTAGAAACCACTTTACTACTATTGTCATAAAAACTTTGCGCTAAGTTTTTAGAGCTAAGAAAAGCAACATCTTCTTTGTACTTATCGTAAAATGTATTGATATTATCTACAGATTGGCTTATGATATCATTATTTATAGACAAATCTTTTTTTAATCGTTTTAAGAACTCTAACTCTTCGGTATCAATGATTTTGTCAGTCCAAGATGCCATACAAGCTAAATCTATGATGTATAATTTCTCTAATGGCTGACTTATAAATGAAATAGCTTTTTTATAAGAAGGCAATTCAGAATGTTTATGACGGATAGAACCTTCAAACAACTTTATGAGATTATTATCGTATTCCGTTTTTTTAGACTTGGCTTCTATTACAGAAAACACAATGGTTTCTATAGCAGATTCTAAATAATTGACATAATTCTTAATGTTGCTTTCAGCTTTTAAAAACCGTTGATAACCTAAAACATCAACAAATAAAAGCGCATTGATTAAAAAATAATTAAAATTTTTAGTAATAATATTATCATCAAGATGAATACGCTTATGAATCATTTTTTCTAGTAAACTATCTGGTTTTTTGTCACCAAATAAGTCTTCGAAAAACGAACGTTTTTGATTATTAATCGTTTTGTAGTACCCAATTAAGCTATCAATGAAGTCTTCTTCAGGGTTTTCTTTTATGTAAATAAAATAAAAGGTGAGAAGTAAATTGATTTTGCAACGTTCTTCCTGCGTTAAATCAAAAGGTTTTACAATATCCAGTACAACATTGATATTGCTACCATAAATAAAGCCCGTTTGTTTTAATTTATTGTAAAACGCACTAGTCTCTGTTTCAGAATACTTCTGTTCAGAAACTTGTTTAAGTAATTTTTTAATCCAGCCGTTAGCTGATGGATTCATAAGCTCTCAATTAAAGGATAAATATACTTTTTAATTCAATAAAACCGGTTTTCCAAAACCTAAACCTTCAAGTTTATCTAATTGTGTAGCGGCATCGCCAACTATTAAGTATATCATTTGGTTTGGTTTAATATAATTTTCTATTAATGCTTTTACATCTTCAATAGTTAAGTTTTTTACGATGGCTTCACGCTTTTTCGCATAATCATCTTCAAAATCATAGTTACTGATGTTGGCTAACATATCTAACTTTGCTCCAAGTGTTTCAAAAGCTCTGGCGTTACTTTTTATGGTAAACCCTTTAGTAACTTCCATGTCATTATCATTGTAGTTTTTACCATAATTTTCTAAAATTTGTTTTACCAAACTTGCAGATTCATAAGTGACATTGGTACGCACTCCGCTGCTAATAACAAATTCACCTTGGTTGGCTGATCCAGAAAAACCAGAGCGAATGCCATATGTATAACCTTTTCCTTCTCGTAGTTGTTGTGTAAGCTGTGAAGCAAAACTACCTCCTCCAAGACGATAATTCATTACTGTGGCAGCATAATAATCTTTGTCTGTTATTTTTAACGCAGGATATCCAAAACGAATCACAGATTGTTTAGCACCAGGAACGTTATAAAAATAAACTTTAGAGGTTTCGGGATATAAAGGAGTTGCCAATTCTGGTATAACTACATCTTTAGAATCCCAATTCGTATTAATACTTTCTAAACTCTTAATTACATCAGTCTCAGTAATCGCGCCAACAACATGCATGTTTGTTAACTTTGGTGTAAGGTTAGTGTTGTAATAATTCTGTAAATCTAAAATTGTAATACCTTTTACTGAATCTTCGGTACCACTATTATTATAAGCTAAAATATTATTGTCGCCATATAATAATTTCGCAAATTCATTGGCTGCAATACTATTTGGATTGGCTTTACTTCGCTGAATTCTGCTAATTGTACTTTGTTTTAATAAATCGAATTCTTTTTCATCCCAACGCGGTTCTAATAAGATTTCGGTGACTAATGCCATGGTAGCATCAAAATGTTTAGATAAGGTGGTGCCCGAAATAATAACACTGTCGTCTGTTGCATAGGCATAAATACTTGCTCCAAGACTTTCGATTGCGTTTTCTAATGCTTCTGGAGTTTTGTTTTTAGTTCCTTTGGTTATTAGGTTGGCTAAAAGATTTGAAACGCCAATTTTAGATTTATTCTCTAATAACAAACCACCTTCGATCTGAATTTCAAATTGAACTAATGGAACTTCAGTGTTTTCAATTCCGAATACCTTAATTCCAGAAGCTAACTCCTGTTTCCATACTTTAGGAATGGTGAGTTCTGGGCTATCTCCATAAGGTGGTTCAACGCTTCTGTCGAAACTACTTGGTGATTTTTCATAAGTAGCGGCAATACTCGGATCAAAGCCTTCTTCAGCTCCGTCAACAATTTTTTCTTCAATAACATTGGCTAATTGAGAGTTGTCTAACACCAAATTTATTTGTCCTTTAGGCACAAAACTTGTCGCGATATAATTTTCCCCTTTTATATAGGTATTATAAACACGCATAACATCCTCTTGTGTGACGGCTAGAATATTTTTTACATCTTTATTGATAAATCCAGGATCACCTGCAAAAATTTCGTATTGTGCCAATTGAAATCCTTTACCCAAGACACTCGATAAACCATTGTAGAAATTGGTTTCTTGTCCGGCTTTAATTCTATTTAAATCATCTTCAGAAATGCCATTTATTTCAAAATCCTTTAAGCCATTCGATATAGCTGAAGCGATAGAGTTTAAATCGATTTGATTAAATGCTATAACACTGAGCATTAATTGTCCAGTAATTTCAGATGAATTTTGTCGCATCCTTACATTACTTGTCAACTGTTGGTCTTCAACTAATATTTTATACAATGGAGCTTTTTTTCCTTCGGTTAAATATTGGGACAATACACTTAACGCATATGAATCTGCATGATATTCATAGACAGCTGGCCAAGTCATGGTTAATCTAGGTGCGCGAGCAAAATTGTCTTCATAGAATAGTCGTTTAGATGCTTTTAAAATTACTGGTTGCTTTTTAATTTTAGGAATGTCCTCTCCTCTTGGAATTTCATCAAAATATTTTTTCACCCATACTTTAGTTTGTTCCACATCTATATCTCCAGCAATAGTTAAAGTAACATTATTGGGCACATACCAGCGCTTGTAAAATTCTTTGACATCTGCTAAAGTGGCATTTTGTAAATCTTCTAATGACCCAATAACCTCCCAACTATATGGATGTCCTTTAGGATATAAATTGCTATTGATAACAGCAGAATTGTGTCCATAAGGTCGATTGTCTACACGTTGACGTTTTTCGTTTTTAACTACTTGTTTTTCTTTTGATAAAACAGGTTCTGTAACGGTATTAATAAAGTAACCTAATTTATCAGCTTCGGCCCAAATCATTTTTTCTAAGGCATCTTTTGGTACCGTTTGAAAATAATTGGTTCTATCTCTACTCGTAGAACCATTGGCACCAGAGCCTCCAATACGAGCGCTCATTTGGTCTAATCCACCTTTGCCTAGATTCTCAGATTCCAGGAATAATAAATGTTCAAATAAATGTGCAAAACCAGTTCTGCCTTCTTTTTCTCTGGCTGATCCAACGTGAGCTGTTAGAGCAACCGCAGCAACTGGATCTGATCTGTCAATATGAAGAATGACTTGCAAACCATTATCTAATGTAAATTTCTCGTATTCAACTTTAAATTCTTTAGAATCACTTTTGGCTTCGTTTTGTTTACAGGATGTAACCGTAAATACAATTAGAAAGCTTAAGATTATTGATTTAATGTGTTTCATGATTGATGATTTGATTGATACTTATTTCAATTTTTTATTAAATGATATTTTAATATTATGGACACTTTTTAAAGTTCATAGGCATTGTTGTTTACAAAGAAAATAGAGTTAACTAAAAACAGTTTTCCGTTCTCCCAAAAACTTCTAAATAAGGTATTGTCTATCATATAGATAAAACTACCACTTCCCATTGGTTCTTCACCAAACACCAAAGTTTGGTCTATCTGACTTAGAGCATCTTTTCCTGCAAAACCAGAGTAGACTTTGTTGTTTGCTATATGTGCCACATTATAACCATTTTCTAATAAGCTATACGCTGAACTTCCCAATTTCAAAGTAAAATACTCATCATTATAACCAAATGCCATAGGATGTGTATTATCTATTTTAGCTTTGAAAATAGCGCCAGTTATAAATTTATTGCTATTCTCACGTTCGCGATCTGCATAAGATGTTAAGTTAACTTTCTTTGTTTCGTCATCGTCTGACGATTTATATTTTAAATTAAAACCATCTTTGCCAGCAAAACTGCGTAAGGCACCATCAATGGCAATAACTTTTCCGCCAGAGCGCACCCAATCTTTTATTTTTTTCATGCTAGCATCATTTAAGACGCTGCCATAATAACCGTTTGGAATAATTAAAACATTGAATTTATCTAAGTTTGTTCGACTTAAATTGTCCGTGTTTAATGAGGTTAAAGGATAGTGTAATTGCTGTTCAAAGAAATGCCATATTTCACCATAACTTAATGATGATGTACCTTTGCCAGAAAGCACCGCTACTTTCTGCTTGTTTATTAACTTTATATCTGGTGAGCCAATATCTGGAGTAGTTTGAGAAAAACCAGAATTTATTTGAGTTAATGGTTGAGAATGGTTTTGAGCTATAGTATTCAATGTTCCTACAAATTTCTCAATATGCTGATTATCACCTTTAGTAATGATTAAAGAACCACGTTCAAATTTAGTACCATTAGAAGTGAATGGTTTTTCAGTAAAACGAACTTTAAAGTTGTTTTTTAAAAGTTCTGCTAAAAATTGTGCGTCATCAATAGAATTCCACTTGCTCACATAACCATAAGCATCATTTAATGTTGCAAATGATTTTCGTTCAAATAACTTACTACTGTTCACTTTTGTAGTACTTGCAATAGCATCTAAACCATATGCATAAGGCACTGACCACGCAGTGATATCGTAAGTTAAAGAATCAGAAAGTTTAGCATCTGGTTCAAATAAAACCTTCACCATTTTCCCTTTTGGTTGATTGGTATGTACAACAATGGCATTACTAGTAACATTCATGCTACCTTGTTTTCCTGACTTATAATTATAACCTGAAATTTTTGAAGCATTTGGGTTTTCAAATGCAATTTCATGTTTATCTAAAAGTGTTTTGAGGCTATTCAATTTATCTTCATTCCCTTTAACAACATAGCTCTTGTATTTTAAGTTAGAATTATCAAAGAATTTAGCAAATTCAGAATTTAATTGCTTTGCATTCTTCGAAGCTATTTCAACGGTCGATATACCAGTAGTTGTATGATGTGTTAATCGTTCTACTAAAGTAAGAACATGACCTTCATCATTTAAAATGCCTAAACCAGCCATTCCATGTCCACCTTGTTCGTAGGTCATGCCAATCGCTCCCATATATGTTGGATATGTATCTCCGTAACTAGGATAAAACAAATCAAATCGCTCTCTAGTAAAGAATAACCAACCTTCTGCATCAAAGTATTTCGCATGATTTTTTCCTATTTCAGTTTGAAAATCGCGTTGCCAATCACTAATAATTTCATGAAAAGGTTCTGCTGCAGGCGCAAAATAATAAGGCTCATTTGGTCCTTGTTCGTGAAAATCTACATGAATGTGTGGCATCCATTTATTATAGACTTGTAGTCTGGTTTGAGTTTCAACTTGTGTTGCCCAAGCCCAATCTCTGTTGAGGTCAAAAAGATAATGGTTTGGTCGTCCTCCTGGCCAAGGTTCATTATGTTCACTAGCTTTTTTATCGGTGTCATAAGGTTGACTAGCCGTTTCATTATACCAATTAACGTAACGATCTCTACCATCAGGATTAATACAAGGATCTATAATAACAACTGTATTTTCTAACAAATCTTTTCGTTCCGTAAGCAGCTTGTACAACGTTAACATTGCGGCTTCAGAACTTGATGCTTCATTTCCATGTACATTATAGCTTAGCCAAACAATAGCTGTATCAGTTGATGTTGGTGAACCTTCTAGTAAACCAGTATTTTTTAGATTATTCTCGCGAATAGTTTCTATGTTTTTAATGTTTTCTTCACTAGAAACATAAGCTAGGTACAAGGGTCTACGCTCATTAGTTTTTCCGTATTCCTCTAGTTTTACTTGATTTGGAAGTGCATTTGCAATAGATTTGAAATAATCGACGACTTGATGATGACGACTAAATTGAGTACCAATGTCATATCCTAAAAATTCACTTGGAGAATTAATATTTTGTGCTGATGTTAAGGTTAAACTACCAAAAACGATCAACAGAACTAAAACTAATTTTTGCATTTAATGTTTTTTTTTGGTTGAGAGAAAGTAAAGATAATCAGGGAAACCGAATTAACTAAAAATTAGCAGTTAAAAAACAGAAGTGCATTATATTTATACCGTAATTAAGATTAGCGTATGCCAACCAACTATATTCCGTTTAGAGATACTAATTACTTTTCGGATTTTATATGTGATTATTTAGACCAAAAATCAGAGTTGAAGTCTTTGTACAATCGGTTTCCATCAATTGATAATTTTGAAGAACAGATTAAAGAAAAATTAAATAGTTTTCAGCATAACGGAAGGAAAGAACTGGTTGAAGTTTTGAATAAACAATATAGTAGAACCAATAGTTCTGAGGCTACACTAAAACATATTGAAAGCTTAAACTTAAAGAACACATTTACAATTACCACTGGTCATCAGTTAAACCTTTTTACTGGTCCATTGTATTTTCTTTACAAGATAATTTCAACTATAAATCTTACGAAGCAACTCAAGGAAAAGTATCCCAATTATAATTTTGTTCCTATCTATTGGATGGCTTCTGAAGATCATGATTTTGAAGAAATAAATTACTTTAATTTTAAAGGGAAGAAACTACAATGGAACTCACAGCAAAAAGGAGCTGTTGGTCATTTTAATTCCGAAGGCTTAGATGAGGTTTTTAAAGTCGTTGCTGACCAATTTGGTTCTGGTAAAAATGCTGAACAGTTAAAACAATGGTTTGAAGAAGCTTATTTAAAACATAAAAACCTAGCCAAAGCAACACACTTTTTAGCAAATCAATTATTTGGTGAACATGGTTTAGTTATTATCGATGCAGATGATTCTAATTTAAAGCGATTGTTTATTCCAAATATTGAAGAAGAACTAATCAATCAAACTGCTTTTAAAAGAGTAACTGAAACAAATAAAACCCTAGAAGCATTAGGATTAAAAATTCAGGTGAATCCACGCGACGTAAATTTCTTCTATATGACTGAAGGTTTACGAGAACGTATTGTGTATAAGGATGATAAGTTTGAAGTCTTAAACACAGATATAAGCTGGAATAAAAGCGAGTTGTTAAAGCATCTTTCTGAAGCTCCAGAGCGTTTTTCGCCTAATGTAATAATGCGTCCATTATATCAGGAAGTAATTTTACCAAACCTATGTTATATAGGTGGAGGAGGAGAAATGATATATTGGCTTCAATTAAAATCAAATTTTGAAGCGCACAATGTAACATTTCCAATGTTATTGTTGCGAAATTCTGTATTGGTAAAATCTAAGAAGCAATCAGAAAAACTTGTAAAACTTAATGTTTCTAATCTCGATTTATTTTTAAAACGATCTTCATTTATTAATAAAAAAGTAAGAGAGATTTCTAATATCGAAATTGACTTTTCTAATAAAATAGAACAATTAGAAGATCAGTTTAATGATTTACAAGAGCTTGCAAAACTAACTGATGAATCCTTTTTAGGTGCTGTAAAAGCACAAGAAGCAAAACAGATTAAGGGATTACTTGCATTAGAACAACGCTTGTTAAAAGCGCAAAAACGGAAGCTTGCTGACCAAATAAGTAGATGTACAGTCCTTCAAGAACAATTATTTCCCAACCAAAGTTTACAAGAACGCAATCTTAATTTTTCAGAATTGTATTTAGAATATGGAGAAGATTTAATTCCTCAATTATTAAAATATTTAGAACCTTTAAAAGGAGAGTTTTTAATATTAAACCTAAGCTAACATATGCATAAAATTGATATAGAACTTATTGAAATGACACTTGATGTTATGAAATATGTTATTGGTAGAGTATCTGCTACTGAACACCAAATAGGTAAACCCAAAAAAGCAGAAGAATTAAAAGCTATTGTTGGTGAAACGATAACATCCAAAGGTGTTGGTGGCGAATATGCTTTCAATTTATGGAAGGAGCATTTATCTAAAGCTAATGTTCCTGTAGATCATCCAAGAAACTTAGCATTTGTACCAGCTTCACCGACACGTGCAGCTGTAATGTTCGATTTAATTACATCGGCTTCGAGTATTCATGGTGCATATTGGATGGAAGGTGCAGGTGGAATTTTTTGCGAAAATGAAGCTATGCAATGGATAGTTTCATTAACAGGATTACCAGAAGGAGCATTTGGTGTGTTTACAAGTGGTGGTACTGCGGCTAATTTATCGGCTATTGTAACAGCAAGAGAACATTGGAGAGAAAACCCAGAATATAAGCGGGAAAAAGGTCTGATAATTACTTCTAGTGGAGCGCATTCTTCAGTAAAAGCAATGGCTAAAGTAGCAGATGTTGATATTTTATTAATTGAATCTGAAGAACGTTTAGAAGGTGATGATTTACAAAATGCAATTGACAATCTTACAGAGCACCAGCGAAAATGTTTGTTTGCGGTTGTAGCAACAGGAGGAACTACAAATGCAGGAATTATTGATGATTTAGATGGCGTTGCTAATGTGTGTAAAAAAGAGAACTTATGGTGTCATGTAGATGCTGCATATGGTGGTGGTGCATTGGCGGCAGATTCTGTACGTCATTTATTTAACGGAATAGAAAAAGCAGATAGTATTACAATAGATCCACATAAATGGATGTTTTCTCCATACGATTGTGGTGCTGTGATTTATAAAAATCCTGAACTTGCAAAAAGAGCGCATTCACAATCTGGTTCTTATCTAGATATTTTTAAAGATGAAGGTGCTCATGGATTTAATCCGAGTGATTATCAAATACAATTAACGCGACGTGTTCGTGGTTTACCATTATGGTTTTCATTAGCAACACATGGTACAGATCGTTTTAAACGAGCAATTGAAAGAGGTATTGAACTTGCGCAAATTGCTGGTAAAATGATTGAAGCGCATCCAGATTTAGAATTAGTGCGAGAGCCTAGTTTATCTTGTGTTTTGTTTAGAAGAAAAGGATGGAAATCGGAAGATTATACACATTGGACTTACGAGAATCATAGAAAAGGATTTGCATTAGTGACTCCAACCAAATGGAATAATGGAGAGCGTTTCGAAGCCATTTCTCGTTTTTGTTTTATTAATCCAGATACGACTCAAAACGATATTCGTTTGATTTTAGAATCTATGGAGTAGTTTCGTTATTATAAGGCAAGACATTCCAGTTTCACGAGTGTTTACAAGTCCTTTTAAATGTTAAAAAAATATTCAAAAAATTGCATGACGTAAAACGGCAATCTGAAATCAATTGTTATTTTTGCACATGCAACACAACAAAGTCCTAATATTAGATTTCGGATCGCAGTACACACAGCTTATTGCGCGACGCGTTAGAGAGTTAAATATCTACTGCGAAATTCACCCATTCAATAAAATTCCGTCAGATTCAGAAAGCTTTAAAGCTGTTATTTTATCTGGTAGTCCAAACTCTGTAAGAGGCGAAGATGTTCTACATCCAGACCTTTCAGAAATACGAGGTAAAAAACCAATGCTTGCGGTTTGTTACGGAGCGCAGTATTTAGCGCATTTTTCTGGAGGTGAAGTTGCCGAATCCAATACACGAGAATATGGTAGAGCTAACTTGGCATTTATCAAGGAAGGTGAAAATTTCTTTGAGAATATTCACGAAAGTAGTCAAGTTTGGATGAGTCATAGTGATACAATAAAGAAATTGCCGACAGGAGGTGTGCTTTTAGCAAGTACTAATGATGTTGAAAATGCGGCATATAAGATTGAAGGAGAAGACACATATGCTATTCAATTTCATCCAGAAGTGTACCATTCAACCGATGGTCATCAGCTTTTACATAACTTTTTAATAAAAATTGCTCAAGTAGAACAAGACTGGACTCCACAATCTTTTGTAGAAGAAACCGTTGATGATTTAAAGAAGAAGTTAGGCGATGATAAAGTTGTTTTAGGTTTATCTGGTGGTGTAGATTCTTCAGTAGCTGCGATGTTATTACATAATGCTATAGGGAAAAATCTCTATTGTATCTTCGTTAATAATGGATTGCTGCGTAAAAATGAGTTCGAGGATGTACTACATCAATACGAAGGCATGGGATTAAACGTTAAAGGAGTAGATGCTTCGGCACGCTTTTTGGATGCTCTTAAAGGATTGAGTGACCCAGAGCTTAAAAGGAAAGCAATAGGTCGCGTATTTATTGAGGTTTTTGATGACGAAGCACATCTAATAAAAGATGTAAAATGGTTAGCGCAAGGGACAATATATCCAGATGTTATAGAAAGTGTATCAGCAACTGGAGGACCAAGTGCAACAATTAAAAGTCATCATAATGTTGGTGGATTGCCAGATTATATGAAGTTGAAAATAGTGGAGCCGCTTAAGGCATTATTTAAAGATGAAGTGAGACGCGTTGGTGCTTCTATGAACATGGATAGTCAATTATTAGGTCGTCATCCTTTTCCTGGACCAGGATTAGGAATACGAATTCTTGGTGATATAACGGCTGAAAAAGTTCGTATTCTACAAGAGGTAGATGCTGTTTTTATTAATAACCTGCGTTCTTGGAATTTATATGACAAAGTATGGCAAGCTGGAGCGATGTTATTGCCAGTAAATAGCGTCGGAGTAATGGGAGATGAACGTACTTACGAAAAATGTGTAGCTTTGAGGGCTGTGGAAAGTACAGATGGAATGACTGCAGATTGGGTGAATTTACCATATGAGTTTTTACAAAAAACCTCAAATGAAATAATAAATAAAGTAAAAGGCGTTAATAGAGTAGTATATGATATAAGTTCTAAGCCGCCTGCTACTATTGAATGGGAGTAAAAGTAGTATGCAGTATTCAATCAAAGTTTACAGTGAATACTATTAATAAAATTTAGATTACATGAAAAATATTTTAACCATCATATTAATTGCGTTCACGCTTAGTTTAAGTGCTCAAAAGTACAAAGAGCACAAAGTAAAAGCAGGTGAAACTATTGAGAGTATTGCTAAACACTATTTAGTAACACCTTTTGATATTTTTGCATTAAATCCGGATGCAAAAACAAAATTTCAACCCAATACAGTATTAATTATTCCTACTTCAAAAATTAAGAATGAACCTATTGAAGCAGAATCAAGAGAATTAATTGGTTATAAAAAACACAAAGTAAAGCGCAAAGAAACCTTATATGGTTTATCAAAAAAATATAGCATAACTGAAGAAGAACTAAAGAAAGCAAACCGTTTTTTATATTCAGAAAATTTAAAAAAAGGGGATAAGATTCGAATCCCAAAATACAGAACGGTCATTTCTAAGCAGACATTGGGTAATACGGTTAAAAAGTATATAGTTCAACCTTCAGAAGGAAAATGGAGAATAGCATATAAGTTTGAAATCACTGTTGCAGAACTAGAAGCTTTAAACCCAAATATGGGAGAGGTTATTCAGCCAGGTGACGTACTTAATGTGCCTAATATTGGTAACGAAGAAGAAAAACCTATCGAAACAATCTACAATTATTACGAAGTTTTACCTAAAGAAGGGTTTTTTAGATTAAAAGTGAAATTAGGTTTAACTCAAGAGCAACTAGAAGAACTTAATCCTGAGTTAAAAGAATCGGGACTAAAAGTCGGTATGATTTTAAAAGTGCCTTCTGATACAGATTTAACTGGTGGTTTAACAGAAGTAGATGTTACAAATTTAAAATCTAATTTGATTAATTTTAATACTAAGAAATTAGCATTAATGATGCCTTATCAATTAGATAAGATTGATGTTGATGACGTTGAGGAAACTAAAGAAAGGATAAAAAACAGGAAACGTCTTTCTATTGTATTAGATTTTCATGTTGGTCTAATGATGGCCTTAGATTCAGCAAAACAATTGGGGATTTCAACAGATTTAAAAGTATTAGATACAGGCTTACAGTTAGCAACTACAAGAGAACTCTTAGATGATAATGATTTTTCAGATTATGATGCTGTCATTGGTCCTATGGAAGAAAAGAATTTCGATCGTGTTGCTTCTGCATTAAAAAATGATAGAGTACCTGTAATTGCAGCATTGAATAAACCAAAGACAGTTTACAGTAATGTGTTTCAAACCGTACCTGAAGACGAATTATTACGTAAAACAATGATAGATTTTGTAAAAGCCGATAGTTTAAAGTCTAAGGTAGTAATTATTTCTGATCAGGCACATCGCGAATCGAGTGAAGCTTTAAAGGCTGAGTTTAAGGGGTCTAGACTGATCTTTTCTCGAAAGAACAAAAAAGATGCAACGAAAGATGCTTTTTTCATCTATCATACGGAATTAGAAAATGTGTTTACAGCTGGTAAAACTATCGTGTTTTTAGAAACAAATAGTAATTCTTTTGCGTCGAGTGTAATTAGTATGCTAAATGGATTTATTGATCTTAAAACTGAAATTGTGCTTGTAACTTTAGATAAGAATAAGGCTTTTGAAGGAAAAAATATAGACAATAATAATTTATCTAACCTTAAGTTTCATTATCCATCGGTTTATAAAGATTATGACGAAAGTAAGTCAAATGGTTTTGTGAGTTCATACAGAAAAGAATATGGTGTTACACCAAGTAAATATGTAGCGCGTGGTTTTGATATTACTTTAGATTTATTGATGCGTCTAGCCTCTGGAGATAATTTGTATGAAGCATCTAGCGATGAAATTGAAACGGAATATTTAGAGAACAAATTTAGATATAACAAGTCATTGTTTGGAGGCTATGTAAATGAGGCTGTATATATTGTGAAATATGATAATTTGAGAATCGTAAAAGCAAATTAAAAAGTAGCCTAACCTTAACCCTAACTTATGCTAATTAAGTATTTTACATTTTGTTTGATGTTTCTTTTTGTTGGTAATAGTACTAATGAAGAAACGATGACATGGAATGAAACCCGAAAACTAACTTGGGCAGATTTTAAGGCCGATCCTAATATGCAATCTGATGCTGCAGCTTTAACAGCCTCTGGAATTACATTTGGCTATTCAGTAAAAAATACAGGAAGTCGAATTATTGATTTTTCAACCTCAGTTGATGCTCATTTTTATCCAAATAAATCTTGGTATTTAAAAGATAAAAGTGATGATTATATTTTGAAACATGAGCAATTACATTTTGATATTACCGAGTTGTATGCACGTAAGTTTAGACAGCAATTAACACGATTAGTAGTTAATCAAAATGTTAAAGAACAGATGAATAGATTGCATATAACAATAAATGAGGCTTTAAACGAAACCCAAAAGCGTTACGATTCACAAACCAATCATTCAATTAATGCAGAAATGCAAGAGCAATGGCAGAACTTTATCGCTTCAGAATTAAAAGTATTAGATCAATTTAAGGCATAGTAATTTGAAAGGCAATAAACAAGC
>Ga0209121_10002190_pt1 | contig 20018 bp, 19 predicted proteins | sample Cruoilmetagenom3_FD_187292 | JGI IMG/M metagenome (GOLD analysis project Ga0209121, IMG submission 187292) | Oil polluted marine microbial communities from Coal Oil Point, Santa Barbara, California, USA - Sample 3 (SPAdes) (version 2) | ecosystem: Environmental > Aquatic > Marine > Oil seeps ...
CCTCCCAGGGGTCGCCCGGTCGCACCAGATTGACGACGACGATGTTGGCCCCATTGAAGATGGCGCTGCGCGCCTCTTTGATGTCCACGCCCCCGGCGGCCGAGATCAGCACGTCGAACTTAGAGCGCACGCGGTTGACGTGCCGGTACTGGATCACTTTCCCCCGCGTGCCCTCCTCATCCCGACCACGGTGCAGCACCACCACGTCCGGCGGCCTCCTCAACTGCCTCACCGCCTTTAAGGGATCATCCACGCCGAGCATGTCAATCATCGAGACCATCCCCAGTTCGGTGCAGTGGGCGATAAAGAGATCGAGCGCCTCGGGGGGCGAACTGCCGAGGACGGTCGCCGCCGTCGCGCCGGCCGCCCGCACCATATCCACCTCCCCCAGCGCCCCGTCCACCGTTTTCAGGTCAGCAACGATGTGACCGCGCCAAAGGGCGCGAATCACCCGGATGCCGGCCACGCCCTCCCGCTTGATGAAGGGCGTACCGGCCTCGATGAGAATACGCTCGCTATGTACGATGGTGGGCAGGACACGTTTCACGAGCCCCACGTCGTAGTTGAAGGCGATCTGCAAGTAACGCGTCTTGTTATCGAGCGTGGTTGCGCTTGCAGACGCCAGCCGTTGGAGCCCCTCCTGGAGTCTCTGCAAGTAGCGGGTCTTAGCGCCGGGCATAATGACCGCTCAGTCCGTCTGTCCCTCGACGACGGAGCCGAGCGCGCGGCCCAGGTCGGAGGGCACGAAGAGGATGATCTTCTCCGAAGGATCGGCGGCGATGTCGCGGATCGTCTGCAATGTGCGCAGGTGCAGCGCCCCCTTGCTCTGCGCCAGGATTTCCGCCGCCTGCTGCAGATTCTTCGAGGCGGCAAGTTCCCCATGCGAGGCGATGATCATCGCGCGGCGCTCCCGCTCTGCCTCCGCCTGCTTGGCCATGGCGCGCTTCATCTCGGCCGGCAGTTCGACCTCCTGGATTTTGATGGACTCGACGTCCACGCCCCAGCCGTTCGTCTCGGCGTCCACGATTTCCTTGATGCTCTCGGCGATTTGCTCCCGCTCGGTTAGGACAGAGTCCATCTCGCTGTTGCCGATCACATCCCGCAACGCCGCCTGTGTGTACTGGCGGATCGCGTACACGTGGTCCTGGATCTTGATGATCACGTCCTCTGGGCTGACGACCTTGAAATAGACGACTGCGTTGACGAGCATTGGGATATTGTCCTTGGTCATCACCTCCTGGCGAGGGATGTCGGCCGTCTTGATGCGCATGTCCACCTTGCGCATCGTCTGGAAGACAGGAACGATGAAGGTGATGCCAGGCTTGCGCGTGCCGGAGTACTTACCCATTGTAAAGACCACGCCTCTTTCATACTGGTACAGCACTTTTACCATTGACAGAAGCACTGTACCGACTGCGATAAGGATAGCAACGAACGCACAACCACCTACAGTTATCCACTCTGGCACGATATGCCTCCTTATTTTGCGCTGAGGTGAGATTACCGACGATGGGAGCATTGTAGCATGCTTGGCCCTGCAATGCAAGCCCGCTTTTCTCGATTTGCACGTCCGCCCGGAATCTCTATAATGACCTATGCTCGACCTTCGCAAAACGTAAGCGCTCAAGAGGTAAACCAGTTTCTTGGCCCTCACGTGAACGTCTGCCGCAAAACTTCACAGCAGGAGGGAAACCCATGTCATTCTTCAGCGTGAGCGAACTGCCTGGGACGGAGATGCTGCCGGGCGTCGTGCGCCGGGCGGTCTGCCTGGAGCACGTGATGATGACCTTCTTCGACTTCGCGCCAGGGAGCGTGATCCCGGAGCACGACCATCCGCACGAGCAGATCACCTACGTCGTGCAGGGGGCGATGGAGTTCCGCCTGGGAGGCCATACGCGGGTGTTGCGGGCCGGCGACGGCGTCTGCTGCCCGCCTGGTGTGCCCCACAGCGCCGTCGTCCTCGACGAGCCCACCGTCGCCCTCGACGCCTGGTATCCCCTGCGCGAGGAGTACAGGTAGCAGAGTGCGGCCGCGCGGGGCACCTGTAACAGCCACGTCGCTGGCGTGGGATATACCGGGGACGACGACCCGGCCCGCGCGCACCCGAACTACTACGGCTATCTGGATCCAGCCGTCTTCGTCGAGAACTATCGGCCTTAGACGCCATCAATTTGGCCAAGGCTGAGGCCGCGAACAAGGCTCCACTCCGTATCTGCTTCGAAAATAGATGTGGGACAAGATGTCATCTTGTCTTACCCTCGGTTCATTTTCGTCCTTGGTGGTGAGCCGAGGCTCATGGCAACTTCTCAATAAGTCAGGGAAATGTCTACATGCGGAGGTGGTTCCCACGCCGCCGGGTTGCCGGGCGTTGTAGCCCGGATTGCTTGGCCCCAAGATATCGAGAAGACACACCAGAACTCCCATAGGAAGATGGGGCGCTGGGAAGGCAAATATGGGTCATTGTCCCATTGACATAGCCTTGGAGAACGAGTATACTGTTCTTGAGCATCGAATGTAATCCGTTGCCGGACGTGGGAGCCCGGACTGCTTGGCCCCAAAATACTGAGAAGATACGAGGAAATAATCTTTCGGTCAGGGCTGATCCCCAAGCGGAGATGGTACGGCTTTAGAGGAGTCCCATAGGCAAAATGAAAGGTGTAAACGATGAAAATCTTCGAATTGGTTCAATCAAGCCGAAGGCTGCGGCCTGTGCGGCTGGGTTTCACCATGGGGCTGGCCCTGCTGTTCCTCGCGGCTTTGCTGTGGGGATTGCGAGGTGTGATCCCGGCCCACGCCGACCCCGGTATGCTGTACGTGGACGGAACCACGGGCAACGACACGAGTAACTGTCAGAACCCCACCGCACCCAATCAAACGACCTGGTACGTGCACCCCAACGGCTCTGACAGCTACACAGGGACGCTCGGCTTGCCCTTTGCCACCATTCAGCACGCCATAGACGTCGCCAGCGACGGCGACACGATCCTCGTCGCTGAGGGGACTTACACGGAGACGTTGGACATCGGCATCACTGTGACTCTGAAGGGTGGTTACGCCATCAGCGGCACGCTCTGGTTGCCCCGCACCGGGGATACAGTCGTTTATGCCAACGGAGTTGACGACGCCGCGATCTGGATCTACCCGGGTGCCAACGTCACTGTGGAGGGCTTCATCGTGCAAGGCGCGAACCATACTAGCGACGGCGGCGGTGGTTTCCTGATTGATCGTGCTACCGTTACTATCAGCGACACTGTGATCCAGGACAACACCGCAGTCGGACAAACTGGTGGTGGAATTGACGTTCAAAGCGGAACCTTGTCGCTTGTTAACTCATCGTTGCTGAATAACACAGCCGGCGGCGAGGGCGGCGGCCTGATGGTTCACAACTGGGACATCATTACGCTAGACAACGTAACAGTGCAGAGTAACACTGCCCAAGGGGGGGGGAGGTGGCTTGTACGTTCATAACGTTACCATCACCAACAGCCGGATCGTGAGCAATACTTCCGGATACGACGGCGGCGGCATCTCCGCGGATACCGCTTACATCTACAACAGTGAAATCAGTGACAACGAGGCGAGTGGAGCAAGCGACATCAATGGTGGCGGCATAAGGGTGGCAAATGGGAGACTGCATCTTCAGGACAGTATCGTGAGCAATAACCGATCCGTGGCCGCTGATTTTAGCGGTGGCAGTGGTCTCGTTGCCAGCGATGCCGATGTCACCATTATCAACACGCGCATAAGCGATAACAAGATCGGTAGCAGCGTCGTTGGCTTGTTCTCCAGCGCATTCGCCATCACCAATAGCCTGGTCGTCAGCAATGACGGGGCTGGCATTTGCACCGACGAAGTGCCAGTGACAGGCACGATGATGAACGTGACCGTTGCGGATAACGGGGACAATGGCTTACAGATGACTGGGGGTAATGTACTCGTTACCAACAGCATTCTGTGGGGCAATGGCGGCGATGATAATCAATGCAGTGGTAACTGTACCCTAACCTATTCGGACATTGGCACCGGGGACACGAGCGGCACCGGCAACATCTCCGCCGACCCGCGCTTCGTGGACGTGACCAACGGCGACTACCACCTGGGGGTGGGTTCCCCCTGCATTGACAAGGGCACGTCGGTCGGTGCGCCTGCGCACGACATCGAGGGCACTCCCCGCGACGCTGCGCCGGACATGGGCGCGTATGAGTGGGCAGGGTTCCGCATCTTTCTCCCCCTCGCCCTCCGCAACTCCTGACCTCTTTCGACGACCTAACAACAGCGGGCCTCGCTCACCCCCGAGCGAGGCCCGTTGTATCTTGACACAGTGTTCCTTTTGTGCTATGCTTACCTCGTGAAAAGTCGAAAGGACAGAAGCGCAAGGACATGCCGAGGTGCAAAATGACCACTCAGACGGTCACGTTACGATTGCCAGAGAGTCTGTACACCCGTTTGCAGCAAGCCGCACGAGCAACCCGCCGCTCATTGGATGACGTGCTGCTTCATGCTGTGCAGGCCGGCAGCCCACCCAGGTGGGACGACGCGCCAGCCGAATTCCAGGCCGACATGGCCGCGTTGGATCGTCTGGACGACGAGGCTCTGTGGCGCATCGCTCGCAGCCGCAAGACGGAAGCGGATATGGAACGCTACCAGGAGTTGCTGGACAAAAACGCGAATGGCATTCTGTCAGCCGACGAGCGTGATGAATTGGCCAGATTGCGCGTTGAATCTGACCGTTTTATGCTGTGCAAGGCCCACGCCGCCGCGTTGCTCCGTTGGCGTGGCTATCAGGTGCCACCCGCTGAAGCATTGCGGGACATGGCATGAGCAAGCACTACCTTCCCACCAGCTTGCGAGAACAACTTCTCGCCGCCGATAATCGGCGGTGCGCGTATTGCCACACCACTGAAGCAAACACCGGGCAGCCTATGACGGTTGACCACATCGTTCCACAGGCGCAAGGCGGCGCGACCACGTTTGACAACCTCTGCTTTGCCTGCCGGCGTTGCAACGAATTCAAAGGCAGCGTCACTACAGCCTGCGACCCCCTGACGGACGAGATCGTACCCGTCTTTCATCCACGTACCCAGACGTGGAGCGAACACTTTGCCTGGGACGCCTCGGGGACGCATGTGATAGGTTTGACGGCCACTGGCCGCGCAACGGTCGTAGCGTTGAACATGAACAACGCGGTCATCATTGACGCGCGTCGTCGTTGGGTGAATGTAGGCTGGCATCCACCCGAACCGTGACCACCACCAACGACAGCAGGCCTTGCTCACCCCTGAGCGAGGCCCGCTTCGCTAACTACTAACCGCTTGTGTCTTCGCCTCTCCCTTCGTCACCCTCAGCATACACAGGATCGCCAGAAGGAAGAACGCCGGCGTCACGACGAAGATCAGGTTATAGTCGCCGCCGCCCCACTCAACGATGTAGCCGTTGATCACCGGTCCGGCCACGGCTGCCAACTGAGAGGCGATGTAGTACAGCCCGGTGTAGGTTCCCAGGTCGGCGTCGGAGGCCGAGGTGTCCACTACCATGGGCAGCGAGTTGATGTTGACCAACGCCCAGCCCATTCCACCCACCGCCATGATGGGCCAGATCAGCGTCGGGTTGCGCAGGAAGAAGTTCGCCACCAGCAACAGGCCAAAGATTGTCAGGCCGGAGATGATCGTCCGTCGCCGTCCGAAGCGGGCCGCGATGTAGCCGGAGGGTATCGCGAAGGCCAGGAAAGCCAGCGACGCCACCCCCATCAACAACGGCGCTGTGCCGGTGGACATCCCCAGTTCGCTCACGCCGTAGGATGAGAGGAACGTCTCGACGGCGTTGTAACCGACGAACCAGCAGAGAATCGCGCCCATCAGAAATGCCAGGCTGCGGCGGGCCTCCGGCGAGATGCGCTTGATGCCACGCAGCGCGCCTAACCCTTCGTCCTCGTGGGCCGCGGTCTCGAACTCACGCGGCTCCTTGACGAAGAACAGCAGCATCAACACCGCCGCACCCATCAGCACGCCGCCGAAGACGAAGGGTACGATGTGCCCCATCCCATACAAGAAGCTACTGCCCAACGTGGCGATCAACGTCCCCACGCCCCCCATCAGGTTGATGACGCCGTTGGCCTGGGAGCGCAGCGGGCTGGGCGTCAGGTCGGGCATGAGAGCGATCACCGGCGTGCGAAAGCAGGCCATCGCCGTCAGAAAGACCCCTATGGCGACCATAAAGAGCGCTAGCGGCGTTCCTAGCTGATCTACCTGTCCGCTGAGTTCGGGCGGGATCATCTGAACTGTCACGGGGATCAGGATGAACGCCACAATCGCGATGGGGGCGAGCACGAGGATGAAGGGCATACGGCGACCAAAGCGGGTCCAGACCCGATCAGACCAGACGCCGATCAGCGGCAGGAGGAAGAAAGCGGCGATGTTGTCCAGCGTCATAATCACGCCAGTCAGACCAGCGCCCAGGCCGAAACCAACTTCCCCGTGTGCATCAAACGTCGGGCTGCCCGCCTGCAGGTAGATCGGCACGTAAGCGTTGTAGAGCGTCCACATCACGCTGATGCCGAAGAAACCGAAACCGATCAGGAATGTTTTCTTGTAGTCCAAGACTCTATTCATGGTTCTATCTCCTTTCTAGACATTGCACGTATGCTATGTCATTATTGCCCTCAGATTCGGAATAACATTCAGAATGTTGAGCCGCTTTTTGGTCATTTGTCATTTGTTCATTTGTCATTGGAACGAAGTTCCCTATGCTACTTGTTGATCTTGTCCCTCTACGAGTACGAGTGTTGCGTACAGCCTCAACCGTGCGACTTTGTTCGCCAAAGGTCTCCGACCGGGGCGAGACAGAGCTCGGTCTGGAGACCTTCGCCCAACTGCCAGTCCATACAGCCTCGTCGGTCGTCTCAGTCGTCTAATGTCACCACCCCGCGACGGATGGCGAACCGCACCAGGCCGGCCGTGTGGTGGATGTCCAGCTTGGCCATCAGGTTCGACCTGTGCTTCGCCGCCGTGCGGGGGCTGATGCACAGCAGGTCAGCGGTCTCGCGTATGCTCTTCCCCTCGGCTACCAGTTGTAACACCTCCCTCTCACGCTCGGTCAACAGTTCGTACCGGTCCTGGGTTTGTGGGGCTTCTGCCTGCTGGAGGTAGCCGTTGATGATCCTTCGGGCGATGGTAGGGCTCAGGAAGGATTCCCCCCGCTGCGCTGCACGGATAGCCATTATCAACTCGGTATCAACTGACTGCTTCAGCACGTACGCCGATGCACCTGCCCGCAACGCCTGGAGGATATACTCGTCCCCCCCGTGCATCGAGAGAATCACCACCGCCACCTCCGGGGTGTGGGAAACGATCTGCCGTGTGGCCTCGATCCCATTGAGGAGCGGCATAGAGATATCCATTACTACCACGTCTGGCTGTAGCGTCTCGGCGAGTTGTACCGTCTCACGCCCGTCGCCGGTCTCGCCCGCTATCACGATGTCGGGTTGCGCCGACAACAGTGCCCGTAACCCCTGCCGCACAATGCGATGATCATCGGCTAACAACACGCGGATGGACACTGGAACCTCCCACTACCCTTGCGAAGGTTGTGGATGGCCCCCGCAAGAGGTGATTTCCGACTGGCGAAACTGTTTCTTGCCTGGAATCCGTCACCTAACCTTCGCAAGGGTTCCTCTTACGTCGCGGAAGCCATATCTCTATCCTCGTTCCTTCACCAGGTGCGGCGGTGATTTTCACCCGGCCCAGGAGAAGCGCCGCACGTTCCTGGATGCCCAATAGCCCCATACGTCCTTCGGTCACGGCCGCTTTCAGTCGCTGCGCCGGGTCGAAGCCCCGTCCGTCGTCGGCTACGCAGGCGTACACCTCATCGCCGTCAGTTCGCAGGGTGACCTGGACGTGGCGGGCTGCTGCGTGACGCACGATGTTGGTCATCGCTTCCTGGATGATGCGATACAGCGCCGTTTCCATCCGCTCGGGCAGTCTGCCGATGGTCGCATCCAGGTCGCTGGTCACGTCCAGGCCGGTGCGCTTGATGAATCTGTCCACGTAGCCGCGCAAGGCCGGTACCAGCCCCAGGTCATCCAGTGCGGCTGGTCGCAGTTCCAACGCCAGCTCGCGTATTTCCTCCATCGTGGACTCGAGCAGAGCGTGGCTGTCGCCCAATTGCTCGTGCAGGGCGGTGGCTTGATCCGGCAGAGCGCTCTCCAACACCGCCAGGTTGAGCTTGAGGACCATCAGCGCCTGTCCCATCTCGTCGTGCAGTTCGCGGGCGATGCGCCGCCGCTCCTCTTCCTGCGCCTGAACGATCTGCCCTGTCAATTGGCGCAACTGTGTGCGCGTCCGGGCCATTTGTTCGAGCGAGCGCGCGTTCTCCACGGCCACGCTCACTTGTTGCGCAAAGAGGCTCAGCAATCTCACGTTCGCGGTCAGGGTCGCCTGCTCGGATGCGCATAACACGATCAGTGCCCCGATCAGCCGCTGGCCCACCGGCACGGCTACCAGTCCGGTGGCTCCCGTCTGTCCCCACACACCGCCACGGGCCTGTACCTCCGTTCCCGTCAATACCACCGCGCCGCTGGCTGCGTGTATTGCTCTCAACAGCGGGTCGTTCGCCAGGTTCGTTTTCTGGGCCTCGATCCAGGGTATCTTGGTTGTTCCCTGCGCTGCTCCGTGCGCGAAAGTCTTCCTACTCTCGTCCAGCAGGACTGCCGCCACCCCCTCGGCAGAAAACGCACTAGCTGTCTGTTCAGTCGTCACGGCCAGGACCTTTTCTACAGACCTGGCCCGGGCCAGGGCCGAGGTCAGGCTGTAGAGTGCCTGAAGTTCTCGGTTGCGCCGCCGCAACGCCATCTCCGTCTGGTGTTGTTCTGTCACGTCCGTGGTCACCACCAATGCCCCGGCGATCTTTTCCCCCCTCTTTTCCCCCCCGAAATCCATCTTCATTATACAACACAACTCTCGATCCTGGAAACCTGCCATGGTTAGGGCAATTACGTCCCTTCCGACAGAGAAATACAGCCATCTGCGGGCCTAACTACGTCATTTTGCCCATGACAGGCCGGGTGACTTCGCGTATACTGAAGAGCGATAGATTAATGTAAGGCTCACACGACCTAAAATTATCACGTTTCACGCAGAGATGAACCTATCCCAATACTTTGATTCTGACTGGCTATCCAATACCGTCCGGCGCGTGGCCGAGCAGACTGACCGCGCCTTCCAGGTACTGGACGTGGACGGTCGTCTGCTCTGTGTTCTGGGGGAACCGGCTCCGTTCGCCGTCGAGGAACCTATCATCGTCTTAGGGCAGCCTGCCGGCGTCGTGCGGGTTGGTGGGAGCGACGGGCTGGCGCAAGTCCTCGCTGGCCTCCTGGCCAACCTGGTGAGCGCCCGCGCCAGCGCCGAAGTTGAACTGACGAACCTGTCTGACGAGCTGCTCACCAAGTACGAGGAGATCAACCTGCTTTACGACATAGGCGCTGTGCTCAGCCCGTTACTGGACGAAAGCACCATCGGCCGCATCGCGCTAGACAGAGCGCTCCAGGTCATCGGCGCGGAGCAAGGTGCGGTGTTGGTGACTGATCCGCAGGCGGGTACCTGTCACGTCGCCGCAGAGCAGACCGGGATCGGCGGCGAGGCCGTAGTTGATCCCGCCGAACCCGGCCCTCTGCTGGGCAGCGTGCTTGATACCGGCCAACCGCTGCTTATCGAACATCTAGAGGATTACCCCGACCTGAGTCCCACCGAGCAGGAGCACTGGGGTGGAGGCTCATTCTTGGCTGTTCCCATTGCACCCCCGGCTGGCGGCGACTCGCTGCTGGGCACGATCTTGCTGGTCGGCAAGCAGCCCGCTGGCGTCTTCACCGCCAGTGACCAGAAACTCCTGACCACCATCGCTGGTCAGATTGCCACCGCCATCCAGAATCGGCGGCTGGTGGCCGAGGTGCAGGCCACCCAGCGGCTAAAGCACGACCTGGAGATTGCCCATCGCATCCAGACTGGGCTGCTGCCGGAGCGTCCTCCCAGCGTCCCAGGCGTGGACCTGGCGGGGCTGTGCATCCCGGCTGCTTCCGTCGGCGGCGATTACTACGACTTCTTCACTGTCGGTGATCAGGTGGACCTGGTGCTGGCGGATGTCTCGGGACACAGTGTAGGAGCGGCGCTGGTGATGGCAGCCACGCGCAGTGTCCTGCGTGCCCAAGCGATGGACGGCCGCGCGCCCGCCGAGATTCTGGCCCATACTAACCAGGTGATGAGTGATGACATGGCTCACGCCGGTCTGTTCATCACCGGCTTCTATGCCCGCTACGACCCGGCTACCTGGACCCTGTGCTACGCCAATGCCGGCCATAACCTGCCCATCCTCTACCGGGCAGATAGTGCCAAGATCGAACTGCTGGACGCCAATGGTATCGTCCTGGGCGTGCTGCCCGACATGCTCTTTGAGGAGAAGCAGACTGCCCTGTCGCCTGGTGACGCGCTGGTCATGTACACCGACGGCATTACCGAGGGGCAAAACCTGGCCGGCGAGCAATTTGGCGAGGAGCGGCTCTACCGGGTAATCAGGGAGATAGCCGACAACCCGGCTCAGGCCATCGCTGATGGGATTCTGTTCGCTACCCGCGTCCACGGTCGAGGAGTGGATCAGTACGACGATATCTCCCTTATCGTGATGAAGGTGGCAGCATGACCCAAACCTGGACTACCGACGACCTGGCAGGCTGGCTGGCGCACGACCTGCGCACCCCGTTGGGTGCCATCACCGGCTTCGCCGAGGCGTTGCTGGACAACAGCGAAATGGACCCGGACGCCCAGCGGGAGTTCTTGGGCATTATCAACAGCGAGGCCTGGCGATTGGCGCGCATGGTGGAGCAAGCAGTCCGGCTGGTGCGGTTGGAGCGTGAAGCAGCCGCATGGCAGATCAGTGGCTTGTCCGTGAACCGCTGGCTGGAAGAAGGCCGGCAGCGCGCCGCCGCAGAGGTGGATGCGCTGGGGGTGACAGTGGAATTGTTGCCCCCCGAGAGGGAGGGGGCGACCGTGCGCGGCGCGCTGTGCCCCCTGGCCGACGCTCTGGCGGGACTGCTGGTCGGCGTGAGCGAGTTCGCTGGGCCAGGCGCGACCTTGCGCCTGGCAGTGGTGGCCGACGAGACTGTCGTCACGCTGACCCTGTGCAGCGACGCATTCGGCCTCAGCGCCGACGAGGCGGCCAATGCCTTCCACCCTTTCCAACGGCTGGGCAACGCCCCGCGCCACGCCCCCGTGGCGGCCGGCCTTGAACTGGCCCTGTGTGCTAGCCTTATCGCCCGCCAGGGCGGGCGCGTCTGGGCCAGGCCGGAGGGAGAAGGGACCTGCTTTGGCATCGTCCAGCCCTGCCCCCCCTCTTTCCCCCTCAGTGGGGGGGATGAAGGAGGGAGCGTGCCGGTGCTGGTGGAGGCTGTTCCCTCACCCACTCAGAAACCCACAGCGCCCGTGCTTCGGGAGAGTGTCACCATGGTCCAGCCTTCGGCGGGTATGGAAACCCGTCCTATTCCCCGGCCGGTCAACCGGGACCACATCCTGGTCGTGGACGACCAGCCTTTCATTCGCCGCTCTCTCTCCCTGGCCCTGCGGCGAGCGGGCTACCAGGTGAGCGACGCCGTGAATGGTGCCGAAGGGCTGGAGCAGATTCGTGCCCTGCGGCCGGGCCTGGTCTTTCTCGACCTCATGATGCCGGTCATGGACGGCTTCGAGGTCTGTCGCCGCGTGCGGGCTGACCTAGCGTTGGCCGACACGCGCATCATCATGCTCACCGCCAAGGGGGAGGCGCTAGACGAAGAACGGGGCCGAGCATTGGGCGTGGATGAGTACATCACCAAACCTTTCAGCCCATCGGCCGTCGTCAGCCGTGTGCGGGAGATACTAGGATGAGCCGTACGCATATCGGCGGGTACGGAAACCCGCCCTACTGGTCTATTCTTTTCCGCCGCCTGGCCGAGCACGAGGACTACGAGGAGCGGCTGGATGGACTGTTGGAAGTCGTCAGTGCCAGCACCGATCTGCCCATCGTCGCTCTCTACCTGGCCGATGATCCGGAGAGTCGCTTTCACATGGCCCGCCTGCGCCGGCCGTTATCAGAGGAGAAACCGCCTCCCGCAAAGCCGAGCAGGCGTGTCGCCTTCCTGGGAGGCGCACTTGGACATTTCGGCCAGGAGGAGGCCAGCATCATAGCCTATGAGGTAGACGAGGAAGCCAACCCCGATAGCGTGGCTGCCATCGTCGCCAGCTCGCCGCTTGACCTTCCTCGCCGGGAGGAGTACGCCGTCCCCCATCTCGTCTCCACCCCGCTCGGCTCCCTGTACTCCGTGCCGTTGATGCGGGAGGCGCGGTCAGAGGCCGGCGCCAGCGCCGAAGCACCACAGGTCGAGCAGGTCGGCATCATCCAGGTGGGGCCTGTGGCGGGTGAACCAGGCCGGCGCCTGCAGCGGAGGCTCGAAGCGCTGGCCCCTCCGCTGGCCCACGCCGTCGCCCTGGCCCATGAGCAAGCGCGGCTGGCCGACCGGGTGGCTGCTTTCGAGACCCGCGCTGACGTCAGCCGGCAGATGCTCCGCTCCGCCTTCGAACTGGATGAGTTCCTGACTCTGCTCTTGGACCTGGCGGTTCGCGCCAGCAGGGCCGAGGCCGGCTTCATCGCACTGGCTGATGAAGATGGCGTGGTCAGCCTGCACACCGCCGTCGGATTGCCGGAAGGTCTGCTGGACGGCGTAGACCTGACACCCGGCACAGGTTTCCTGGACTGGCTGGACGAGGCAGATCGTTCCCTCTATGTAGCCAATTTCGAGCGCGCGGCTGAACTGGGATTGCGCACCATCCTGGCCGTGCCGCTGGTCGGGCAGGAGGCTGTGCTGGGCGTGTTGGGCCTGGTCAGTTTCAACGAGGGGCGCACCCCAGCCGCCCATAGCCTCGTGCTGCTGGGCGTCCTCGCCGGGCAGATCCAGTTGGTGCTGGGCAACGTCCGGCTGCTCGAACTCTTCAACCAGCAGTACGTGGGCACCATCCACGCGCTAGCGTGCGCCCTGGATGCCCGTTACCCCCACACCGCCGCCCACCACCGCCGTGTCACCGATGTGGCACTGGAGATTGGCAGGGAACTGGGATGGGGCGCTGGACGGCTGGAGACGCTGCGCATCGCCGGGCTGGCTCACGACGTGGGGCTCTGCGGTATCATCGAGGTCGAGCATGGCTACCAGGCCGACTTCCACCACCCCACCGTCGGCGCTGATATGTTCGATGTGCTCCCCAACGGACGAGCCGTCGGCGAGATGATCGCTGCCCACCACGAATGGTACGACGGCTGGGGCTTCCCGGACGGCCTGCGGGGCGAAGAGATCCCGGAAGGAGGGCGCATCCTGGCGCTGGCCGAGTTCGTCGTCGAGAGCACGACCGCCAACCCGATTCAGCCCGCCATGGCCCCACTCAGGTTACTGGAGGAAGTGAACACCCGGCGCGGGCGGCAGTTCGACCCGGCCGTGGTACAAGCCTGGCAGGCGGTTTTTGAGCGGCAGCGGATCCAGGCGCTGGCTAGTGGCTCCTTCCGCCCGTGTCACCAATTCAAGGGGGAGCCGGGGGGAGCGTGCGCTGCCTGCCTGGCGCGCTCTGCCAACGCCCCCTGCTGGACGGAGCCAGCCGTCTGCTGCGCTGCCCACGGTGACCCCGACTGCAATGGCTGTTTCATCTACCTGGAGGCACGAGAGCGAGCGGAGGCGGCGGGCCAGCCCCTACCTGCGCCGGCCGCGCGCGCTGCGTGACCTGTACACGAAAGGAAGCGACTATGGAATATCAAATACAGCGAGAGGGAGACGTGGCTGTTCTCGAGTTGCACGGCGTACTCGACGTGGCCAGTGCGCCCACCTTCCAAACCGCCCTACAATCCATCCTGGACGAGGGGGGCGACCAGGTGGCTGTGGACATGGCCGACGTGTCCTTTATGGACAGTTCCGGCCTGGGCGTGCTCATCGCCGCCTACCGCCGTCTGAGCGGGGGGGGCGGCCAGATTGCCCTGGTAAACGTCGTGCCAGCCGTGCACAAGGTACTGCAACTCACCCGCACCGACCGGCTCTTCAGCCTGCACGACACTCTGTCCGCAGCCATCACCGCCCTCCAGTAACCAACCAACTAACCAACCACGCCACAGGAGGAAACGTGGGTATCCAGGTCAGCAAGCAAGAGAACGTCGTGGTCGTTGCCGTAAGCGGCAATATGGACGCTCAATCAGCGCCACAACTAGACGACCGTCTGAGCCAGTTGGCCGGTCAGGGGGAACAAAACCACGTCATTGATCTGAGCGCCGTCCCGTTTATGGACAGTTCGGGACTAGCGACGCTGATCAAACTATTCAAGCACATCCGCATCGGCCACGGCGACGTGAAGTTGGCCGGCCTCCGGCCCGAAATCCTCGAGATATTCCAATTGACCCACCTGGACCACGTCTTTGGCATCTTTGATAGCCAATCCGAGGCAGTGGCCGACTTCGGGTAGGGGGAGACGTGGCGAGACACCGATTGACGTTTGTGGGAGGGCTGGAACTGGCCGGTCAGGTCCGGGAGTGGATCTGCGAGCGGGCGCGCGAGGCCGGCTTCGACGAAGATGCCGTCGCCGACATCGCGTTGGCTGTCAGCGAAGCCGTCAGCAACATCGTGCGCCATGCCTACGAGGGACGCGCCGACGGACGCATCGAAGCGACCCTAACCACCGACGATACTGCGCTCACCCTCTGCTTGCGAGATTACGGCCGCAAGTTCGACCCGGATCTCTACCAGTCGCCCGATCTGGACACGCCAGCCGAAGGAGGGTACGGTATATTTCTCATGCGCACCGTCATGGATGGGGTGCGATACGAGACCAGCCACGCGGAGGGGACAGAACTCATTCTGGTCAAGAGGCGGTGACAAAGCAAGTGGGCAAGTGGGCAAGTGGGCAAGTGGGCAAGTGGGCAAGTAGGCGAGTGGGCAAGTGGGCAAGTAGGCGAGTGGGCAAGTAGGCGAGTCAGATCTATGGACATTCAGGAGCCTCATACTTCAGTGTTTGACGTCTGCTTGATCCTGGAGGGCACCTATCCCTACATCGTCGGGGGCGTGTCGAACTGGACGCACGCGCTGCTGAATGGGCTCCCCGAGGTGGACTTTGCCCTGGTTCATCTTGGGAGGGAGGACGGGGAATCAGGAAACCGGTTTCTGGCCTACACACCTCCCGCCAATCTACGGCATCTGCAATATGTGCCCCTGGGACAATTCGATAACCCAGACGACGCGGCGACAGCGCTGCCTGTCACGCTAGATCTGCCCCAGGCGCGGGTCTACCACGCCCTGGCGACCGGTTTCGCCGGGCTATTGGGAACACAGATCAAAACGCTCACCGGCCGTCCCCTGCTCCTCACCGAGCACGGCATCTACTGGCGAGAGATCCAGCAGGAGGCGGGTGAACTGGAATGTGGCTTTCGGGTGATAGATGACGATGATGGCGGGGCCAAACTGACCGCGCAGCGAGTGCACTGGACGGCCTGCTTCAAGCGGTTGGCCCGCATAGTCTATGATCAAGCCGATATTATCGTCACCGTCTGCCAGGCCAACCGTGCTTTTCAGATCGAAGCCGGTGCTATGCCTTCCCGCTGCAGGGTCATTCCCAACGGGATTGACCTATGCCACTTTGGCGCGCCTTGCCCTCGCTTTCTGCCCAGGGGCAGGCCGTACCACATCGGCCTGGTGGGGCGGGTGGTGCCTATCAAGAACGTCAAGCGCTTCATTCACGCTGCGCGGCAGGTCGCCGACCGTCTGCCTGCCGTCAATTTCTGGGTTCTCGGCCCCACTGACCAAGACCCCGCCTACGCCGCCGAATGTCGCGCCCTGGTGCAGGAACTCGGCCTTGACGGCCAGTTGCGCTTTGCGGGCCAGGTGGACCCAGCGGCCTGGTATCCCCGGCTTGACCTGCTGGTGCTGACCAGTGTCAGCGAAGGGCAGCCCCTGACCCTGTTAGAGGGGATGGCCGCCGGGATACCGGCCGTGGCGACCAGGGTCGGTGGTTGCGCTGAACTGCTGCAAGGGGCCTCGGACGCCGATCGCAGCCTGGGGCCGTCGGGGCTCCTCGTCTCCCCGGACGAGGGCGAGGATGGGGACGACCCAGTGGCCGCTGCGGTGGTGAAAGCCCTCAGCAATCCGGCCCGTTACCGCGCCATGTCCCGCGCTGGCTGGCGGCGCGTCCGGCGCTATTACGACGTATCCCGCTGCCTGCAAGCCTACGCCGGCATATACCAGAATATGGGCGTTAACTGATGGGACGCAGATAGATACTTACCGGGAGTGGAGAGCTTCTATGTAGATGGTGACTGGGATTGAACGTTTTGAGGAGATGACGAATTTGGTGGCGGCCGGCGACCCGGCAGGAGCGGCCGATTGGTTGCGAGGGCTTATGGCCTACGAGGATGACCTGCGGCGGCGCAACCTGATGCGCCCCTACGAGGATCGCGTTACTCCGTTGCTGGTTACGCTGCTGGACGATGTGGCTGGCGCTGTCTTTGACGAGTTGACCCCAGCCGAGGCACGTCGCGCCCTCTTCGACAACTACACCCACGTCAAGCCCGCACACATCGCCACGATCCTGGCGCGTATGCGCCCTGAGCGGGCCGCTGCCGTCGTCGAAGCGATGAGCCTGGGCGTAGACGCGCCGCTGGAGATGGCCTGTGCTCTGCCCCACATCGATCTCATCTCGGAGACAGCCCTGGGCGCGCTGTTGGCTCACGTCCATCCGGCCTCCCTGGTCCGGTTGGTACGCGAAATGGGACTGGATGATCAGGGACGTTTGCTGGCAGCGGCCGACCTGGATACGGCAGCCGCCCTATTGGCGAGCGTTATGGAGGATGATGGGTGCGTGGCCGCCGCTCGTGCTGCCCGGATGCTTTCCTGGCTCCCCCGGCAGGCTCAGACGGGGATCATAGAGCGGCTGGGCCCTGCCCTGCGAGACCGGCTGACGATCGCGCTGCGCCACCTGGACGTCGGCCCTCTCTCCGGCCTCAACGATCGCAGAGCCCGCCTGTATTTGGCAGAGTTGCCCGTGGAAGAGGCTGCGTTTGCCTTGGCCCGTTCCGCGCCGGACACTGCAGCGGCTGCACTGGCGGCGCTGGATGCCTCCCTGGCAGCCACCCTGCTCACTGCCATCGCCGCTTCGGAACCCGCGCTGGCCGCCGATCTACTGCGCGGGCTGGATACGTACATACTCTTGTGTTTTCGCCTGGTGGACAGAGAGCGCCGCCCGTGCCGGGAGCTCTGCGCGCAGGTCTCGGCCGGCATCGTTGCCGCGCTTGACTTGCAGTCGCCTCCTGCTCTCTCGCTGCTGCGCCTGCTGCCGGATGTGGTACTGGAGGCGATTCTCAACCGGTTGCCATCTGCCCGGCGCAGGGAAGTGCTTAGTCTGTTGGGCCGGGGTGAAAGGGGGTGAACGTTGACCAAAATTCTCGTCGTTGACGATACCGCTCTTATGCGGCGCTTGCTCCAGCAGGTTTTGGGGGCGGCTGGGTACGAGGTGGTGTGCGCTGTTGACGGCCAGGAAGGTCTGGACAAAGTCGTGGCCGAGAACCCAGACCTGGTGATTATGGACCGGAACATGCCCCAGATGGATGGCCTGGAAGCCCTCCGCGCCCTGCGGGCCGATCCAGCCACTTGTTCTCTGCCGGTGTTCATGACCAGCGCCCGCCTGCAACCCGCCGACGTTGCAGAGATGCAGGCAGCCGGCGCGAATGGACTCATACCCAAGCCCTTCCAGTTCAAACAGTTGCTCGCGGTCATCCGGCAGCATCTGGAAGGAGAAGAGGTGAGTAGTATATGAAAGCGATCATCATGGCTGCGGGCAAGGGCAAACGGTTGCGCCCCATCACCGAGTGGGTCCCCAAGCCACTGCTCCCCATTGGCGGACAGCCCGTCATTGGCACGCTCCTGACCAACCTGCGGGCCGCCGGCATCACCGACGTGCTGGTTGTCGTCGGCCACCTGGCGGACAAAATGCGCCGTTTTCTGGGGGACGGCAGTGCTTATGATGTACGGTTGATCTACCGGGAACAGGCAGAGCGATTGGGCACTGCCCACGCCGTGATGCAGGCGTTGGATTTCATTGACGACGAGACAATGGTGCTGGCTGGAGATACCGCCTTTGGGCCGAACCACATCGGCGGGCTGGTCGAGTTCCACCGGCAGACGGGCGCCGACGTGAGCATCAGCCTCAAGCGCGTGCCCGTGGAACGGCTGACCGCGACCAGTTCGGTTGCGCTCGCGCCGGACGACGCGGTGCGGCCGGGGCAAGGAGGCCGCGTCACGCGCATCGTGGAGAAGCCCGCGCCCGGCACAGTCCCCAGTAACGTGGCTGGCGCGCCGCTGCACATCTACCCGCCGTCGCTGGCCGACTATCTGCCCCGCGTCAAACTTTCGAGCCGGGGCGAGTACGAACTCACGGACGTCGTCACCATGATGATCACCGATGGGCTGCGCGTGATGGGCAAGATCGAGCCTCTGGCCCCTAACCTGACCGACCAGCATGACATCCTGCGGTTGAACTTCGACTATCTGAAACCGCTGATGGCTAATGTGAAACGTCAAACGTGAAACGTCAAGCGTGAGACGTGAGATGTGTTTCGTGTCACGTAATACGCATTAAGGAGCATGTTATGAACAAGCACATCATATTCCGGTTAAAGGATTTCCGCTGGATATATCTATCGTTGGTGCTCGCTTTGTTGATCTTGCCGATGAGCGGGCCGACTGGCCACAAGGCTAAGGCGGACGCTCTGCCTCCGCCTGGGACGGTCGTCACTGTAGACCATCTAACTACACGACTACCCGACTACTCGACTACCCAGCTACCTGACTACCAGACCACCCGCGTCCCCATCTACCGGGGCCGGAATCTGTACAACGGGCGACCCCAGTGGGACATCGTGACCGTCTTGATGCCTGTTGGCGTCGTCCAACGCGCGCAGGAAGCGGGGGCATGGTCAGAGACCGGCCCCAGCAGCGGGTCGGAGATCGGCCCTAGTGGTAGAGGCGTGAACGCGCCGCAGACCCCCGCTGCCTCCACCGTCAGTGGGACCGTCTACGAGCCAAACGGCACCATCCCCCTGCCCAGCGCGTTCGTCGAGATCTACGACACCGACAGCGACCCGGTCGCCGACGATGTCGCTGATGTAAGCGGTGTCTACACCATCACCGGCACCTCGGCTGGCGACTACTCCCTCATAGCCTACCCGCCGGCGACTACTCTGGCTGCCTCCGTTCCCGTCACCTTTACCGCCGACGGGACGACGCCTATCGCCATTGACGTCAGCGTGACCACCATCAATGTGCAGGGAAGCATCCGCGACCCCGAAGGCACATACGTGGTTACCGATGCGGGCGTGTTGGTCTACAACGACGACCTGAGCGTCCAACGGACGGCCGGTGTAGACGGTAGCGGGGACTTCCGTATGGGCGGCTTGCTCACTGGCACCTACACCATTGAGGCTCGGCCCGGCGAGTCTGGCTATACCCCCTCCTACAGCGCCACCTTTGTCATCACCGACGTCGCCGTCCCGGTGGGCGTGGGCACGCTGCTGCTGACCACGCCTGAAGTGACCGGCACCGTACGATATTCGAGCGGTGGCGTCGCCAATGATGCCTCCGTCTGGGTGCACGACGCCGACTGGAGCGTGAGCGAAGTTGCGCTCACTAACGAAAACGGCATCTTCCGGCTGGACCGGTTGCCCTCTGGAGCCTACACGCTGGAGGCCTTCCCGCCCACCGGCGCACCCTACGCCGGGTCTGAGCCGCAGACCGTCATCCTGACCCAGGGGAGCACCGTCGGCGTGGGGGATGTTTCTCTGCGCACGCCGCAGGTGCGGGGCACGGTCAAAGACCCCACCGCCGCCATTGTCGAGGGAGCGTGGGTGCAGCTCTACCTGCCGGGCACGGGGCTGTCGGCCAGCACGACGACGGATGCCTTTGGTCGCTTCTACCTGGGCGGTCTCCC
>Ga0209121_10002191_pt1 | contig 20015 bp, 16 predicted proteins | sample Cruoilmetagenom3_FD_187292 | JGI IMG/M metagenome (GOLD analysis project Ga0209121, IMG submission 187292) | Oil polluted marine microbial communities from Coal Oil Point, Santa Barbara, California, USA - Sample 3 (SPAdes) (version 2) | ecosystem: Environmental > Aquatic > Marine > Oil seeps ...
CGAAGCCGGTCCACCGCGCCCTTGAATCACCCGCCCAAACAGGCAAGGTTCTCCACAAAGGTTCTGGAGGTTCCGATGGCCCTGCCCGTCTCGATGCAACTGCGTTACTGGTCCATCGCCGCGGTGGTGTTCTTCGTCGTACTCTGGTTCCTCGGCGACGTGATCCTGCCGTTCGTCATCGGCGGCGCGCTGGCCTATTTCCTCGACCCGGTGGCCGACCGGCTTGAGAACCTCGGCCTCGGCCGGCTCCTCGCCACTATCGTGATCTCGGTGCTTGGCGTGCTGATCTTCGTTCTGCTCGCGCTCCTCGTCGTCCCCTCGCTGGTGTCCCAGGCGGTCCAGCTCGTCGATACCGCACCGGCGCTCGCAGGCAACGTCCTGACCTTCCTGACCGAACGCTTCCCCTCGCTGATGGACGAGGGATCGATCCTGCGCCAGTCGCTGAACACGCTCGGACAGACCGTCCAGGAACGCGGGGGCCAGCTGATCAACGCGGTCTTCAGCTCGGCGATGGGCGTGTTCAATATCGCGCTGCTGATCGTCATCGTGCCGGTCGTCACCTTCTACATGTTGTACGACTGGGACCGGATGGTCGCCGCCATCGACACCCTCTTGCCGCGCGACCACGCGCCGACGATCCGCGAGATCGCCCGCGACATCGACCGGACCCTGGCGAGCTTCGTGCGCGGACAGGGCACCGTCTGCCTGATCCTCGGCGTGTTCTACGCGGCCGCGCTGATGATCATCGGTCTGCAGTTCGGCCTCGTCATCGGCGTAACCGCGGGGCTGCTGACTTTCATTCCTTACGTCGGCGCGCTGGTGGGCGGCGCGCTTTCGATCGGGCTTGCGCTGTTCCAGTTCTGGGGCGAGTGGTGGATGATCGGCGCGGTCGCGGTGGTGTTCTTTTTCGGCCAGTTCGTCGAGGGCAATTTCCTGTCGCCGAACCTGGTCGGCCAGTCGGTCGGGCTGCACCCGGTCTGGCTGATCTTCGCCCTGTCCGCCTTCGGCTCGTTGTTCGGCTTCGTCGGCATGCTGGTGGCGGTGCCGGTGGCCGCGGTGATCGGCGTGGTGGTGCGGTTCTTCACCGAGCGCTACCGCGAGGGGATGCTCTACCAGGGGGTCACGGGCGGATACCCGGGGCGGCCGGCGGTGTTCGAGGATACCCCGGGGCCGGACGATGGCGAAGGACCTGCCTGACATGACCCGGCAGCTTGCCTTCGACCTTCCCCACCGCGAGGCCAGGGGGCGCGGCGACTTCTTCGTTTCCGAGAGCAACGTGGCGGCGCTCGGCGCGATCGACGGCTGGTCCGACTGGCCCGGGCGCAAACTGGTCCTGGTGGGGCCGCAAGGCGCGGGCAAGAGCCACCTCGTTCAGGTCTGGGCGGAGATCGCAGGCGCAAGGGTGATCGCCGCCGGCGCACTTGCCGGTCTGGATCCCGCCACGCTCGCCGGGCGCAACGTCGCGCTGGAAGACGCCGATGAGCTCGCCGGGGATCCGGCGCGCGAAGAGGCGGTTTTCCACCTGCACAACCTGGTGCTGGCGGAAGGCGGGCATCTCCTTGTGACCGCCCGGGAAGCGCCGGGGCTCTGGGGGCTCAGGTTGGCGGACCTCGAAAGCCGGATGGCGGGGGCACGGCTGGTCCGGATCGAGCCGCCGGACGAGGCGCTGCTGGCGGCGGTGATCGTCAAGCTGTTCGCCGACCGCCAGATCGACGTCTCGCCCAGGGTGGTGACCTACCTCGGCCTGCGCATCGACCGCTCCTTCGCCGCGGCGCTGGACGTGGTCACCCGGCTTGACGCGGCCGCCCTCGCCGCCGGCCGGCGGGTGGGCCTGGACCTGGCAGCGGAGGTGCTGAAAGATGCCGGCGGCGACCTGCGGGACGGGCCACGAGACGGGCCGCGGGACGGGCCGCGGGACGGCTGAACCGGCGCGGAAAAACGCCTTTCGAAAGGCGTTGAAACGCGATTTCGAAATCGCGTTGCGCCAGGCGGCCCCGCCTTCGCCCAGCTGGCTGCTGGACTCGCCTTCCGGGCGGGCGCATAACTTCTACGGACGGTTACAAATTACACGGCACACAATCCATGACAAAGACCGACACCCACGCCGAACGCCCCCCCATCGAGCCCGATTTCCTCAAGTCCGCCTTCCCCGAAGCGATCGAATTGCCGCAGGAGGAGATCGAAAGCGCGAAGCGGTTTTTCAACCGAGAGCTGAGCTGGCTCAGCTTCAACTGGCGGGTTCTGGAAGAGGCCGAAAACCCGCGGGTGCCGCTCTTGGAGCGGCTGCGTTTCGTGTCGATCTCGGCGACCAACCTCGACGAATTCTACACCGTGCGGGTCGCGGGCCTGCGTGAGCTCGCCCGCGAGGGCAGCACCGCCACCTCGATCGACGGGTTGACCGCCCCCGAGCAGCTGGCGCTGATCCATGCCGATGCGCGCCAGCTCATGGCGCATCAGCAGGAGGTGTTCCGCGCGCTTCAGATCGAGATGCAGGGAGAGGGCATCAGCCTTTGTGACCGCAACACGCTGGTGGAGGGCGACCTTGCCCACCTGGAGGAGGTTTTTCTGCGGCGGGTGTTCCCGGTGCTCTCACCACTTGCTGTGGACCCGGCGCACCCGTTCCCGTTCATTCCCAACACCGGCTTCGCGCTGGCGCTCGAACTCACCCGCACTGCGGATGGACGCCGGCTCCAGGCGCTCCTGCCGATCCCGAACCAGATCGACCGGTTCGTGCGGATCCCGGCGGAGAAGGACCACGCCCGTTTCCTTCCACTCGAGGATTTGCTGCTGTTGTTCATCGGCAAGCTGTTCCCGGGCTATACGCTGACCGGCAACTGTGCGTTCCGGGTGCTGCGCAACAGCGACATGGAAGTGGAAGACGAGGCCGAAGACCTGGTGCGCGAGTTCGAAACCGCGCTCAAACGCCGCCGGCGCGGCGATGTGATCCGGCTGCAGATCAGTGCCGGCGCGCCGCAAAACCTGGCCTCGATGATCCGCCGCGAGCTGCATGTGAGCGACGACGAAGTGGTCGAGATCTCCGGGCTCATAGGCAAAGCCGATCTCAGCGAGCTGGTGATCGACGAACGGCCGGATCTTCTCTGGCCCTCCTACACGCCGCGGGTGCCGGAGCGGATCGAGGACCACAACGGCGACATGTTCGCGGCGATACGCCAGAAGGACATGCTGCTGCATCATCCTTACGAGACCTTCGACCTCGTTGTGCGGTTCCTTGAACAGGCGGCGCTGGACCCGGACGTAGTGGCGATCAAGCAGACGCTCTACCGCACCAGCCGCAATTCGCCGATCGTCTCGGCGTTGTGCGAGGCGGCGGAGGCGGGCAAGTCGGTCACCGCGCTGGTCGAGCTCAAAGCCCGGTTCGACGAGGCCGCCAACATCCGTCAGTCGCGGCGGCTGGAGCGGTCCGGGGCGCATGTGGTCTACGGGTTCATGAACTACAAGACCCACGCCAAGATCTCGACGGTGGTGCGCCGCGAGGGCGACGATCTGGTCACCTACACTCATTTCGGCACCGGCAACTACCACCCGATCACCGCCAAGATCTACACCGATCTGTCGCTGTTCACCTGCGACGCGGCGCTCGGGCGCGACGCGACGCGGGTGTTCAACTACCTGTCGGGCTATGCCATGCCCGACAAGCTCGAGAGCCTCGCGATCTCGCCGACGACGCTGAAATCGACGCTGATCGAGCGCATCGACGAGGAGGCGCGCCATGCCGAGGCGGGCCGGCCTGCGGAGATCTGGGCGAAGATGAATTCGCTGATCGAGCGCGACGTGATCGAGGCGCTGTACGACGCCTCGCAGCGTGGGGTGAAGATCACCCTCGTGGTGCGGGGGATCTGCGGGGTGCGGCCGGGGATCAAGGGGCTTTCGGAAAACATCCGGGTGAAGTCGATCGTCGGGCGGTTCCTCGAGCATTCCCGTATCGTGTGCTTCGGCAACGGTCACGGCCTGCCGAGCCGGGCAGCGCGGGTCTATATTTCATCCGCCGACTGGATGGGGCGCAACCTCAACCGCCGGGTCGAGACGCTGGTCGAAGTCAAGAACGACACGGTCAAGGCCCAGATCGTCGGCCAGGTCATGGCCGCAAACCTGCATGACGTCGCGCAATCGTGGGTGATGCAGCCCGACGGCAGCTTCCTCAGACCCGACCTCTCGGCGTTGGACCATCCGTTCAATTGCCACCGGTTCTTCATGGAAAACCCGTCGTTGTCGGGCCGGGGATCGGCCGGGGCGGCGGATGTGCCGGAGCTTACCCACAGCCACGATTGAGGGTCGCGCGAAGCCTGCACGCGGGGTGGGCGACCTCGGACGGGGGGTCAAGCCTCGGTTTTTGCTATAGATCGCGATAGCTGTCACTTCGCCCGGGCGAACCCTTTTTTGCGCGCTCCGGTTTTGTGAATACATCGGACAGGGGGGCACGCGGACAAGCTGCCGAAAGGGGGGAAGGTGCCCCGTTGACGGTACCGACGGGCGCCCGGCCCCGGAAAAAGAAAACGCCCGCCGGCGAGGACGGGCGTTTTGTACCATGACGGTCAGAGGTTACTTGTTGCGACCCGGCGCATTGCCGCTGTTGCCGCGGCCGCCGCCGCTGTTGCCGGAGCTGCTGCCGCTGTCGGACATGCCATTCGAGCCGCTGCCCCAGTCGTCGCCACCATTCGGGTTTTCGCCGGCGTTGCCGACGCATTTGTCGTTGCCCGGGTTGCCGACGCAATCGACTTCGTCATCCGAGCCCGACCCGCCGCCTGAGCCGCCGTCCGAACCGCCGGCCTGTTCGGAGTCGGGGCCATGACTGTCCAGGATCTGGTTGATGATGCTCGAGTATTCGAGCTGGTTTTCGATCCTGTTGGATACGCCCACCGCGGCGAAGGTGATGTCGGAGACAACGACCATCGCCATCCAGACCGACCCGCCGAGAACAACGAGGCTCTCGATGGTGACGTTTCCGCGTTCGTCGCGCAGGAATTCCTTGATTGATCTGAGCATCTCGCTCCCCCGAGAATTGTTTAGTGACAGTGCTTTGGTACCCGTCATGTTTGGCAAAGGCATGTCGGGCACTGATTAATTTCCCGTGAACCAAGGCGAGATTGTGCAAATGACCAGGGCAGGAGCGGGAAACTGGCGAGGGCGACGCGACATTATTCGCGAGCGACCGCCAATGTTGCCCAGCCGGCGACCGAGCACGCGGGGAGCTTGGGAAACAGAGGAAATGCGCCGAGCGAATCGTCAGACCGCTCGGGCGCGCCAGGCAGGTGATTCGCCTTAGCGAACCTTGTTGGAGTTCGGCCCGTAGCCTTCGAGGATGTCGTAGACGACCGCGTTGTACTTGAGTTCGTGGCTGATCCTGTCGCTCAGGTCGATGGTCGCCGTGCCGATATCCATGGCCACCGCGACCAGCATCCAGGTTGTCCCGCCAAGGACAACGATCGCATCGACGCTTGCCGAACCACCTTCATCCCGAAGGAAGCTTTCAATCGTATTCTTCATTTTCCCCACCCCGAAGAAGTATGTCGAAAAAAAGTACTCTGTGACATTCACAGGGCAAATCAGGCGAGAATAAGTCCAATGCAGACATATTTCGCAGGAATTGAGGCAAATCTGTGAAACTGCACCCGACCCTGCAACGATGGCTGAAATCGACACGGACAGTTGCCCGCCCGACGACAGATTTCGCCCTGTTGCCCCGGCCGCCCGCAAACTCAAACGGTCAGCATGCCCGCGCGACCGGTGTGGTGCGCAATGACACGCGCGCCGACGCTGCGAAAACGCGGCACGCCGCGCTGTCTTTCGCCACGCCGATTGACCCCCCCGCAAGGGGTTTGCGATAACCAACCCCAACGGACCCGGGGGGAATCATGGCCGCCAGCGACAATCACGGATGGGGTCCGCTCGGCCGGCCGGTGTTCGAAGACCCGGGCGCCCGGGCGCTTGCGCGGATCGGCGTGCTCGACGTCGGCTCCAACTCGGTGCGGCTGGTGGTGTTCGACGGCGCCGCACGAAGCCCGGCCTATTTCTTCAACGAAAAGATCCTTTGCGGCCTCGGCGCGGGCTTGGGTGAAACCGGCATGCTGAACCCCGAGGGCAAGGACCGCGCGCTGGCCGCGATCCGCCGGTTCAAGCTGTTGGCCGAGGCGATGCATCTGCCGCCGCTCTCCGCCGTCGCGACCGCCGCGGTGCGCGATGCCGAGGACGGGCCGGCGTTTCGCGACCAGATCGAGGCCGAGACCGGGATCCGGCTCTATGTCATCGACGGCGAAGAGGAGGCGCGGCTTTCGGCGCAGGGCGTGCTGCTCGGCTGGCCGGAGGCCGAGGGGCTGATGTGCGATATCGGCGGCTCTTCGATGGAGCTGGCCGAGATAACCGGCGGCGCGGTCGGCAACCGGGTGACCTCCGGGCTCGGACCGCTCAAGCTCCAGGGGATGAAGGGTGGCAAGAAGGCCCTGAAGTCCCACATCAAAACGGTGATGGAAGGATTGGCGGAAGAAATGGGCACGTCGCACAAGCGGCTCTATCTCGTCGGCGGCTCGTGGCGGGCGATTGCCAAGCTCGACATGCTGCGGCGGGGCTATCCGCTGTGGGTGCTGCACGAGTACCGGATGACGCCGAAGGACCTCAAGAAGACCCTCGACTGGATCCTGCGCGCCGATCTCGAGGCGCTCAGGGCCGAGACCTCGACCTCGGCGGCGCGGATGTCGCTGGTGCCGGTCGCGGCGCAAGTGCTGAAGCGGCTGATCCAGACCTTCCGGCCGAAAGAGATCGCGATCTCGGCCTACGGCATTCGCGAGGGGCTGCTGTACGAACAGATGCCGAAGCGGCTGCGCACCCGCGATCCGCTGATCGAGGCCTGCCGGTTCATCGAACAGAAGGACGCGCGGCTGCCGGGGTTCGGCGGCGAACTCTACGAGTTCGTGCGCCCGCTCTACAACAGGGCAAGCCCGGCTCGCTTAAGGATCGTCAAGGCGGCCTGCCTGCTCCATGACGTGTCGTGGCGCGCGCACCCGGACTACCGGCACGAGGAGGCGTTTCAGACCGCCACCCGTGCCAACCTCGGCGGGCTGACGCACCAGGAACGGGTGTTCCTCGGCCTCGCGCTGCTGCACCGATACAAGAACAACCGCGAGAACTGCCATTTCCGCGACATCTTCGATGTGCTGCCGGAGGCGGAGCGCACCCGGGCCGAGGTGCTCGGCAAGGCGATGCGCTTCGGCGCGATGCTGGCGATGGACCGGCCGGCGAAACAGGCGCGGCTGCTCTGGCGGCCCAAGAAGCGCGAGCTGCACCTCACGGTGATGCCGGAGGCGGCGGATCTGTTCGGCGAGGTGGCGCGGGGCCGGTTCCAAGGCCTGGCGCAGGCGCTCGACGCCGACACGGTGGTAACCAAGCGACGGTGAGCGGCCGCAGGGCCGGGGGCCGGGGCCCGCAGGTGACGGCTCAGAGATCGGTTCCCGGCGCCAGCGGTTCTTTCCGGCGGATCAGGATGTCGCCGTTCGGCAGCTGTTCGGGCGCCTCGTAGGCCGAGAGATCGCCCAGCCAGTCGACGAGGTCGTTCCAGCCCTGTTCGGCGGCGTCGCCGGCGGGCTCAAGCTCGTCCATCAGGCCGCGCAACAGCTTCTTGAAGCCCTCGGACAGCATTTCGGCCCCTTCGGCAAGGTCGCGGGTGGCGGGCCGGTCGGCATCGTCCTGGGCCGCGAGCGGTGTGGCGGCGACGGCGAGAGCCAGCGCGAGGGCGCCGGCGGCGGTGCGGGTCGGAGATCTCGTGTTCATGGGCCCAATATGGGCCGTCGGGCGGCGGTTTGGAAGGGTCAGAGCAAGAAGTCGCTGGCGGTGAGCCTGGTCAGGTCTTCGACGACGATCATCATGTCGACATTGCCGTCGCCATCGACATCGATCTTCACCTCCGCGCGGTCGCTGCGGGCCCTGTAGCGGGCCTCCGCCGCGCCTTTGCCGGTGAACCCGTCGGTGGCGAGCCAGGCGACCGTCCCTTCGACGAGGTCCGTCAGGTCTATCTTGTCGCGGCCGCGCTCGAAATCGAGGATGGTATCGGCGTCCGCCCTGAGGCTGTCGGTGGCGGCTTCATAGACGAACGTGTCCTTGCCGCGCGCGCCCTTCAGGGTGTCGCTCCCCGCGCCGCCGATCAGCTCATCGGCGCCGCGGCCGCCCTTGATGACATCCGCGCCGAGACCGCCCAGCAGGATGTCGGCGCCGCTGCGGCCAAAGAGTTTGTCGCCGCCGTCGCCGCCATCGATCTCATCGTCGGCCCGGGTGCCGTAGATGGTGTTGGCGATCGCGTCGGCAACGACGCCGAGACCGGCCGCGCCCTCGAGATGGATGATCTCGAAATTGAAGACATCCTCGATGTCGATACGGGCATAGAGCGTGTCCTCGCCGGACCCGCCGTCGAGGATGCCTGTCACCGTCTGCGCGTCTTCGCCGAGCCAGACAATGTCGGTGCCCGTCCCCATGTCGACATCGCCGTCGATGCGGCCGTCGAACACCAGGCTGTCGGCTCCGTTGCCGAGGCTGACATCGCCCGCGATCTGGCCCCGGACTTCGATCCTGTCCGCATTCGCGCCGCCCTGGAGGCTGCCGTGAACGGCGCCGGTGAGGGTGGCGGTGTTGTTGCCGTCCCCGAGGTGCACATCGCCCAGGATAGTGCCATCGCTCAGGAGGGTGTCGTCGCCATCTGCGAGCACCAGCCCGGCCTCAAGGCGGCCGTGGTTGGTGACCCTGTTCGCGCCGCCGCCGAGGTCGACGGCGCCGGTCACGACGCCCGCGTTCGTGAAGCTGTCGGCGCCCGTTCCTGCGGAGACTGCGCCGGCGGTGGTTCCGGAATTGTCGAACTGGTTGTCGCCATCGTGCAGGAGGACGGCGCCAAGGAGGGTTCCGCTATTGGTCACGATATCGGCGTGGCCGGTTGCATCCACCGCAGTGGTATCGCCCTGGACGAGGCCGGTATTGACCAGCGTCAGGGTGTTATCGAGGGCCGGATCGTCGGTGAGGGAGATGCCGGTGCCAAAGGCGATGATGTCGCCGTGGTTGGTGAGCTCGAGGCTTTCGAAAGCGACCGACACCCCGTTGGTCTCCGCTTCGATGAGCCCGGTGTTGACGATTTCGAACAGGCTCGGCGCGCTGCCGCCCGCGGCCCCCGTCACCCCGATCCCGTAGCCCAGGAGGGAGGAGATCGTGCCGCTGTTGACGATCTCGGCCCCGTTCACGCCGGTGCCGTAGTGCACGCCCGCGTTTCCGCCCGAGATCACCCCGTCATTGTCGATCCGGCTGCCGCTGCGCCGGATATCGACGCCAAAACCGGTGAGCGATTGCAGGAGCCCGTCTTTGCCGACGGTCACGGTCGCAAGCATTGTGCCGGTGCTGTTCTTGCCGATCAGCGCGGCCGACCCGAAGGTGACCACCTGCCCGAGGATCGTGAGCGTGCAGGCATCGTCGTGGTCGGCCAGAAACCCGGGCGCGGTGGTTGCCTCGACGGTGAGAGTGACATCTGGCATCAGGACAACGAAATCGTTGGAGCCTATGACGTATTGGCTGGTTTGATTCGTCGTGATGATCTCGGCGCCCATGTCACCCCTCTCGGATCCAAATTCGCGACAATACACCCCCATAGTCTGGAATTGCTCACAGAATAACGCGCAATACCTGCATCACACAACCGAAAGCGGAGTGTGGATGTGCGGAAATTTCACTCAGGTTGCGGAAATGCAAGATCCAGATCGATCGAAACCGGGAAATGGTCGGAGGCGGTCAGGAGGGCTTCGCGCAGCTCCGGCGTGTTGTAGCAGGCGGGGTCGTCGAACGGGTGCCAGATCCGCCAGCGCGGCGACCCATTTGCGCGCAGATCGGGCGAGATCATCACGTAGTCGACCAGTGCCTGGATATACCGCTTCTCGTGGTGGAGGTAGAACCGGGCAGTGGCCGGCATCGCGCCGACCCGGCGGCCGAGCGCCATGCGCGCGTGCGGGTCGAACAGCTCTTCCCGGCCGTCCTCTCCAAGCACGATCTCGACGCCGGACCGGCCGAACAGTTTCTCATATTCGTCGAGCCCCGGGCCGTCGTTGAAATCGCCGAGCACGATCAGCGGTACGCCCATCGCGAGGTATTGGTCGACCCGCTGGCGCAACCAGACGCATTGGGCGAGTTGTTTCTGGCGGTTCTGGATCGAAAGCCGCATCACCTCGTCGGGGTTTCTGGCCCCGATCGGCGCCTTGGATTTGACGTGCACACCGACGAGCCGTAGCCATGCGCCGGTTTCAAGAAAGGTCAGCGCCGCTTCCAGCGGAGGTTTCGAGAAGGTGATGAGCTCCGGGCTGGCGTCGATATCGACATCGAACCGGAAGACACCGTCGAATCGCGGTGCGTCGCGTGCACCTTTCTTGCCGGTCTCCTCTCCGAGCGGGTCGTGCACCGCCGCGAAGACATCCGGATTGTAGAGTAGCGCGATCTCCTGCTGGGTGTCGTTGCGGAACCCGAGCAACGCCTTGCGGGCGCGTAGCCCGTAGGTCTGGGCGAAGCTTTCGAGTGCCCGCACCGTCGAGCGTTTGCGATTGTCGTCGGGGGCTTCGATCACGATCACCGCGTCGGCATCGAGGGCGGTGAAGACGATCCCTAGGGCCGCGAGCTGTTGGCGACGTTTCACATCCTGCCGGGAGGACCATTCGTTGTCTTCGAGGAGGCTGCCGTCATCGTCGAACAACGCGTTGAACCATTCGACATTGTAGGTCGCGATACGGGGCATTTTCGGGCCTTTCGCTGCGGCTCTCTGGCAGGTTAGGCGCGGCGCGGTCGGGGATCAAGCGGGGTTCGGCCGATCGCGCGGCACGGGGTTGGTTTCCTAGGAAACCGAGGTCGGTTTCCTAGGAAACTGGTAGGGGGAGACGATGGTCAGGCAGTTCGCCTGGCCGAAATATTCTTGCTTGAATTACAATTTCTTACGTCAAATCAGTCAGATTTGCGGGGGACCAGAAGTCGCCCCCCGCCACCAGGCCGGACGTTTGCGCGTTAACCATTTTGATCCCGTCACCGGTCGGCGCCAATCACCTCATATCCGGTGACCCGTCCGCGCCAATAGCTTTCGAACCCGTCGGGGTACTGGTAGCCCACCTCGCCCTGTAGCGGAATCCGGCGGCCACCGATCTTCGCGTAGTCCTTGAACCACCCGCGCCACACCAGCCGAGCAGGTGTGCCGTCGGCGAGCTTCGCCGGCCGGTCCTCGGCCCGGGCTGTCGCGATATCGCCGGCCGCGTCGAAGGTGAACCGGATTTCCGCCGGGCCGCCTTCCGTTTCCAGCCGCGCGGTGACGCCCTCGGGCGTATCGGCCCAGGCAATCGCGCGGTTGGTGAGAATCGCGTCCGGGGTCCAGGGAAGTTCCGCGAGATAGCGCTGCGCCTCGCCGAGCGCGGCTTCGGGCCCGGATTCGGCGCCGATTCGAAACGCGCCGAGGGCGCGCACCTCCAAGCGGCCCGCCCCTTCGACGAGGCTGTCGATCACCCGGACGACGGGGATGGGGCCGACCTTCATCTGCGCGACCCAGGCGAACCCGGGCACCGGACTGGAGATCGTCTGCCGGGCGGACAGCGCCGTCCAGTTCGCGCCGCGCTTGAGGCGCATCTCGGCGGCCTGGGCAAGAGCGATGGCGACGCCGGGCGTGTCCCCGGCCATGCCACGCTCGGCAAAGGCCTGGACTTCGGGCGGCAGATCGGTGCGGAGCGCGCCGGACGGATAGGCGGCCAAGCGCGCCTCGGCCCGGGCGATCTGGCGTGAAAAGCCGTTTGCCAGCAGCAGGACGACGACGACGGCGAGGACCGACAGGACGGCAAAACCGATCAGAACGGATTTCATGGATTCCCCCGGACTCTGTTGCGCCGATTTTACGCATCAACCCCCGCCACCGCCATACCCTCGATCAAGCCTGCTTGCCTTGCCTCGCGGTTTGCGGTTTTCTGCCCCAACAGGCAACGCCCGCCCCCCTACGCCGCATCGGGGGGAGACCGGGCCACAAGGTAAGGCGGCGGGCAGGCTGATGGATATCGCCTTCATTCTCAACGGAGAGCTGGTCGAGTTGCGCGACATCGACCCGGGCACGACCGCGCTCGACTGGTTGCGCGAATCCCGTGGGCTCACCGGCACCAAGGAGGGCTGCAACGAGGGCGATTGCGGCGCCTGTACGGTGATGGTGACCGATGCCGCCGGCACCCAGGCGATGAACGCCTGCCTGATGTTCCTGCCGCAGTTGAACGGCAAGACCTTGACCACGGTCGAAGGGCTGACGAGCCCGGACGGGGACCTGCACCCGGTGCAGGCGGCGATGATCGACCACCACGGCAGCCAATGCGGCTTCTGCACGCCGGGGATCGTCGTGAGCCTCGCCGCCGGACAGATCTCAGACGAGCAGGACCATACCAGGCAGCTTTCGGGCAACCTGTGCCGCTGCACTGGCTATGCGCCGATCCTGCGCGCCGCCGGGGCGGCCGCCGCGAAGCCGGTGCCCGCGTGGCTCGCTGGATTGGGGCCGGCGCCGGCCCTGGCCCATGAGCCGGAGATGCCGACGACGCCGGAAGCACTCGCGACCTACCTCACCCGCTTTCCCAACGCGCAGATCGTCGCGGGCGGCACCGATATCGGGCTCTGGGTCAACAAGCAGATGGCCGATCTGGGACGGGTCGTCTTCACCACCCATGTCGAGGAGATGCGCCGGATCGAGACCGCGCCCTACATGCTGCGCATCGGCGCCGCGGCGACGGTGGAACAGCTGCGCCGCACCATGGTCCACCTGCACCCAGCCTTCGCCGAGATGCTCGGCCGATTCGCCAGCCCGCAGATCCGCGCCGCCGCGACCGTGGGCGGCAACATCGCCAACGGCTCGCCGATCGGCGACACGCCGCCGCCGCTGATCGCGCTTGACGCGGTTTTGCTGCTCCGCCGGGGCGACATGCTGCGCGAGCTGCCGCTCGAGGAGTTTTTCATCGAGTACGGCAAACAGGATCTGCACCCGGGCGAGTTCATCGAGGCCATCACGATTCCGCGCGAACCGGGTGTGGCCGATCGGCTGCGGGTCTACAAACTGTCGAAGCGCATCGACCAGGACATCTCCGCTGTGCTCGGGGCCTTCGACATCCATGTCACGGACGGCAAGGTGACCCGCGCGCGCATTGCTTTCGGCGGCATGGCGGGCATCCCGAAGCGGGCTCCCGCGATGGAGACCGCGCTGTTGGGCCAGGATTGGAGCCGCGAAAACGTGGAGGCGTCGATGGGGCGGGTGACGGAAGATTTCACCCCGCTCAGCGATCTGCGCGCCTCGATGGGCTACCGGCTCGCCACCGGCGCCAACATGCTGATGCGCTACTGGCTCGAAGACCAGGGTACTGCGGTGGACCTCGCGGAGGTGAGCGCATGAGTGCCGGCCGCCCGATGCCCCATGACAGTGCGCGCGAACACGTCACCGGCGCCGCACGCTATATCGACGACATCCCCACGCCGCCCGGCTGCCTGCATCTCGCTTTCGGGCTGAGTTCCGAGGCGCACGGGTTGATCCTGTCGATGGATCTCTCGGATGTGCGCGCCCAGCCCGGCGTGGTGGCGGTGCTGACGGCCGACGATCTCGACCGCCCGGCGGACGTCTCGCCTGCCGCCGGCGACGAGCCGCTGCTGGCGCGCGGCGAGGTGCACTACCACGGCCAGCCGCTGTTCCTGGTCGCTGCGACCTCGCACCGTGCCGCGCGGACGGCGACGAAACGCGCCTGGATCGAGGTCGAGAAACGCCTGCCGCTGGTCACCATCGACGAAGCGCTGGCGGCGGAAAGCTATCTCGACGACGGGCCGCTCACCTGGACGCGCGGCGATGTCGAGGCGGCGCTCACCGAGGCCCACAAGGTGATCGAGGGCGAGATCGAGATCGGCGGGCAGGAGCACTTCTACCTCGAAGGCCAGGCGGCGCTGGCGGTGCCGGGCGAGGCCGGCGAAATGGTCGTGCACAGCTCGACCCAGCACCCGTCCGAAGCGCAGCACAAGGTGGCCGAGGCGCTCGGGCTGCCGATGCACAGCGTGCGGATCGAGACCCGGCGGATGGGCGGGGCTTTCGGCGGCAAGGAAAGCCAGGGCAACGCGCTGGCCGTCGCCTGTGCGATTGCGGCGGCCAAGACCGGCCGCGCCTGCAAGATGCGCTACGACCGCGACGATGACATGGTCATCACCGGCAAACGCCACGACTTCCGCATCAAATATCGCGCGGGGTTAAGCGCGGCGGGCAAGCTCGTCGGCATCGACTTCACCCACTACGTGCGCGCGGGCTGGTCGGCAGACCTGACCCTGCCGGTGGCGGACCGGGCCATGCTGCATGCCGACAACGCCTATTTCGTGCCCAACATGCGCATCATTAGCCACCGGCTGCGCACCAACACCGCCTCGGCCACCGCTTTTCGCGGCTTCGGCGGCCCGCAGGGCATGCTCGGGATCGAACGGGTGATGGACCACATCGCCTTTGAGACAGGGCAAGACCCGCTGGCGATCCGGCGCAAGAATTTCTACGCCAAGACCAAGGCACAGGAGACGCATTACGGCCAGCCGGTGCCGGCTTTCGTGCTGCCCGACATGGTCAAACAGCTCGAAACCAACGCGGATTACGAGAAACGGCGCACCGACATCGCGACATGGAACGCAAAAAACGAAGTGCTGAAACGCGGGATCGCGCTGACGCCGGTGAAGTTCGGGATCAGCTTCACGCTCACCCATCTCAACCAGGCGGGCGCGCTGGTGAACGTCTACCACGACGGCTCCGTGGGGCTCAATCACGGCGGCACCGAGATGGGCCAGGGTCTTCATACCAAGATGGCGCAGGTGGCGGCGCGTTGCTTCGGCATCGAACTGGCCCAGGTCCGTGTGTCCGCCACAGACACCTCGAAAGTGCCCAACACCTCGGCCACGGCGGCCTCGTCGGGCAGCGATATCAACGGCATGGCCGTGAAGGTGGCCTGCGAGGAGATCAAGACCCGGATGACCCGGTTCCTCGCCCATGCCCACGGCGTGCGGACCCGCCAGATCGCCTACCGCGACGGCGAGGTGCATGTCGGCGGCGTGATCCTGTCCTTCGCCGAGGCGGCGCAGGCCTGCTACGAGGGCCGTGTGAGCCTGTCGGCGGCGGGCTATTACCGCACCCCGGGTCTCGACTGGGACCGGGTGAGGGGCCGCGGCCACCCGTTCTTCTACTTCGCCTACGGCGCGGCCATCACCGAGGTGGTGCTCGACACGCTGACCGGCGAATACCGGATCCTGCGCGCCGACATCCTGCACGACGTCGGCGAGAGCCTGAACCCGGCCCTCGACATGGGCCAGATCGAGGGCGGCTACGTGCAGGGCGTGGGTTGGCTCACAACCGAGGAGCTGGTCTGGGACAAGGCGGGCCGGCTGGCGACGCACGCGCCCTCGACCTACAAGATCCCCGCCGCCTCGGACGCGCCCGAGGTGTTCAACGTCACCCTCTGGGGCAAGCCCAACGAGGCCGACACGATCTACCGCTCGAAGGCGGTGGGCGAGCCGCCTTTGATGCTCGGGATCTCGGCTTTGATGGCGCTGTCGGACGCGGCCGCCGCCTGCGGCACGCGGTATCCCGCACTCGACGCGCCGGCCACGCCCGAACGCGTGCTCTGGGCGGTCAAGAAGGTCCGCCGGTGAGTTTCGACCCGGTGAGCTTCGACCCGGTTGGTCTCGACCCGGTTGGTTTCGACACGGACGGGCTCGCGCGGGTCCTTGCCGCGCACGGGGCCATCGTGCGGGTGGTGGTGGCCGAGGTGCAAGGGTCGGCCCCGCGGGAAGTGGGGGCCGCGATGCTCGTTTGGAAAGACGGGCAAGAAGGCACCATCGGCGGCGGCGCGCTCGAATACCAGGCCGCACAAGGCGCGCGCGAGATGCTCGCACATGGCACGGCGCAGCGGTTCGTGCGCGCGATCCTCGGCCCTGACATGGGCCAGTGCTGCGGCGGCGCGGTGGCTCTGCTCTGCGAAAGGTTCGACCGCGTGCCGGAGACAGGCGCGGTGTTCCTGCGCCAGGTCGAAGAGGGTGCGGATGCGCCCGATGAGACCGCCCCCGACGCGCCCTGCCTGCAAGACGGCTGGTTCAACGAGCCTGTTGACCCGGCCCGCGTGCCGGTCTGGATCTGGGGCGCAGGCCATGTCGGGCGCAGCCTCGCCCGTGTGCTCGCCCCCCTGCCCCGGCTTGGCGTCACATGGGTAGATACCGCGGCCGAAAGGTTCCCCGACCCGCTGCCCGAAGGGATCTCGCAGCGGGTTTCGTCGGAGATCGCAGACGCCGTTCCCGAGGCACCGAAGACCGCCCACCATTTCATCTTCACCTATTCCCACGACCTCGACTTCGCGCTCTGCGACGCGGTGCTCAGGCATGGTTTCCAGAGCGCCGGGTTGATCGGCTCGGCCACCAAATGGGCCCGGTTCCGCTCACGTCTTGGGCAAATTGGGCACGCGCCCGCCGATATCGACCGCATTCGCTGCCCGATCGGTACGCCCGCCCTGGGGAAAGATCCGGGAATCATTGCGGTCGGCGCTGCTCACGCGCTACTCATGGATCTGGCGAAACAAGAGGCAGTCGGCCCGGTCGCCGGATAAGGGGACGGGATGACGGACGCGCTTTTAACGCTTGCGGGGCTGACCAAGGCTTACCCCGGGGTCGTGGCCAACGACGATGTCTCTTTCTCGATCCGGCCCGGCGAGGTGCATGCGCTCCTGGGCGAGAACGGCGCCGGCAAGTCGACCCTGGTCAAGACGATCTACGGGCTGGTCAAGCCCGATGCGGGCCGCATGATCCTGAACGGCGCGGCTTTCGCACCCGTCAGCCCGCGCGCCGCGCGCGCCGCCGGGGTGGCGATGGTGTTTCAGCATTTCTCGCTGTTCGAGGCGCTTTCGGTTGCCGAAAACATCGCGCTGGGAATGGACAACCCGCCCGGACGGCGCAGGCTTGGCGCCCGGATCCGTGAGGTCAGCACGGCCTACGGGTTGCCGCTCGACCCCGACCGGCTGGTGGGCGACCTTTCGGCGGGCGAGCGCCAGCGCGTCGAGATCGTGCGTTGTCTGTTGCAGAACCCGAAGCTCCTGATCATGGACGAGCCGACCTCGGTGCTGACGCCGCAGGAGGTGGAGATCCTGTTCCACACGCTGCGCAAGCTGGCCGGGGAAGGCACCTCGATCCTTTACATCAGCCACAAGCTCGAAGAGATCCGCAGCCTTTGCGAATACGCCACGGTGCTGCGGCTCGGCCAGGTGGTGGAGCGCTGCGACCCGCGCGAACAGAGTGCCGCCGAGCTTGCCGAGATGATGGTGGGCAGCGCGCTGCATGTACCCCAGCGCGCGGGCGGCGAACGCGGCGCGGTGCTGCTCGAGGTGATGGGCCTCAGCCTGCCGGCCCCGTCGGAGTTCGGCACATCGTTGAAGAATGTCTCGTTTTCGCTGCGCGCCGGTGAGGTGCTGGGGATCGGCGGGGTGGCCGGCAATGGCCAGGACGAGTTGCTCACGGCCCTTTCGGGCGAGCGGCTGGCGCCGACGGGAACCCTGCTGCTCGACGGCGACGACATCGCCCGCCTGCGCCCCGACGCACGGCGCGCGCGTGGGCTGCTCGCAGCCCCCGAAGAGCGGCTCGGCCATAGCGCCGCACCGGGTATGAGCCTGACCGAAAACGCGCTCATCACCGGTGCGGTGCGCGAGACGCTCACCTCGCATGGGTTCATCCGCTGGGGCCGGGCGCGCGCCTTCACCTCGCGGATCATCGAGACGTTCGACGTGCGCACCCCCGGGACGGAGGTGGCGGCCGGCGCGCTGTCGGGCGGCAACCTGCAGAAATTCGTGATCGGCCGCGAGATCCTGCAACGCCCGCTCGTCTTCGTCGTCAACCAGCCCACCTGGGGGGTCGATGCCTCCGCCGCCGCCGCGATCCGCCAGGCGATCCTCGACCTCGCCGGTGAGGGCGCGGGGGTGATCGTAATCAGCCAGGATCTCGACGAACTCATGGATATCTGCGACCACTTCACCGCGCTCAACGAAGGCGCGCTCGCCCCGATCCGGGCCGCGGCCGGGCTCTCGATCGAGGCGGTCGGGCTGATGATGGGCGGCGCCCATGACATGCAGGACATCGCGCGCGAGACGGCCGGCGAAATGTCCGGTGAAATGTCCGGCGAAACACCGGAGGCGCGGCCATGAGGTTCAAGCTCGAACGCCGCCCAGCGCCCTCGGGGCTGATCACAGCGCTTACCCCGGTGCTCGCCGTGGTGGCGACGATGCTTGCGGGCGGGGTCATGTTCTGGGCGCTCGGTGCCAACCCGATCGAGGCGATCCGGATCATCTTCTGGGATCCGCTGTTCGGCGATTTCGCGAGCTACACACGCGGACAACTCCTGATCAAGGCCGGGCCGCTCATCCTGATCGCGACGGGTCTGTCGCTGGGCTTCAAGGCGGGGATCTGGAACATCGGCGCCGAGGGGCAGTACATCATCGGCGCGGTGGTCGGCGCCGGCGTGGGGCTGGCCTTCTACCCGACCGAGAACCGGCTGATCTTTCCCTTGATGATCGGCGCCGGCGCGCTCGGCGGCTGGGCCTGGGCGATGATCCCGGCGCTTCTGAAAACCCGGCTCGGCACCAACGAGATCCTGGTGAGCCTGATGCTGGTCTATGTCGCCCAGAATATCCTCGCCAGCGTCTCGACCGGGCTTTTGCGCAACCCCGAGGGCATGGGGTTCCCGGGCTCACGCAACCTCGCGCGCGATTTCCCGGCGGCCTCGAACCCCGAGCTTTTTGCAGGCACCGGCATACACTACGGCGTGGTCGCCGCCCTGATCGCGGTGATCGCGGCTTACGTGCTGATGACCCGCCACAAGATGGGCTTTTCGATCCGGCTCGCCGGCGAAGCGCCCAAGGCGGCGCGGTTCGGCGGCGTCAATCCGGCGCGTCTCATTCTCTTCAGCCTCGGCACCGGCGGGGCGCTCGCCGGGATGGCGGGGCTGTTCGAAGTGGCCGGCCCGGCCGGGCAAGTCTCGATCGATTTCAACTCCGGCTACGGCTTCACCGCGATCATTGTCGCCTTCCTCGGGCGGCTGCATCCGGTCGGCATCCTCTTGGCGGGGCTGTTGATGGCGCTCACCTATATCGGCGGCGAACTGGCACAGACCATGATCGGCATGCCCGCGGCGGCCATCCAGCTTTTCCAGGGGATGCTGTTGTTCTTCCTGCTGGCGATGGATGTGTTCGCCAACTACCGGGTGCGGGTTGTGCAAACGGAGGTGAAGGCATGAGCGTGAGGGAGACTTGGCGGAGCCACTCCGGAAACCTCATCCCTTTGCTATTGGGTATCGTGCCCGGGTATTTCTTGGGACTGATCTACTGGATTGGGGGGCACACGCTCCTATTCTACGCGGTTCTAGCGCTCATTGCTTATGCGCTCGTGAGCATGCTGATCCAATTCCCGCTGTTCTGGATCGGCGACCGGTTGTTTGGGCGCCGGAAGAAAGGGAGCGGCCCCAGGCCCAAGTGGAATGAAGGATTGAAATCTGACGCGGCGTTCTTTTCGGTAGGTTTCGGGATGGGCTTTGCTGTGTCGCTCGCTCGCCAAATCTGGATCAATGCGGGAGCGGCATGATGGACTTCGGCCAGATCAACCCGATCCTGCTTGCCGCCTCGCTGATGGTGGCCTCGACCCCGATCCTGCTGGCCGCCCTCGGCGAGATGGTGGTGGAGAAAGCCGGGGTGCTGAACCTGGGCGTCGAGGGGATGATGATCACCGGCGCCGTGGTCGGTTTTGCCGTCGGGGTCAACACGTCGAGCCCCGGCATCGGCTTTGTCGCCGCGGCGTTCGCGGGCGCGGGGCTTTCGCTGCTGTTCGGCCTCATCACCCAATTCCTGCAATCGAACCAGGTCGCCACGGGCTTGGCACTCACCCTGTTCGGGCTCGGGCTGTCGTCGCTCATCGGCAAGCCCTACGAGGGGATGAAATCG
>Ga0209121_10002192_pt1 | contig 20012 bp, 16 predicted proteins | sample Cruoilmetagenom3_FD_187292 | JGI IMG/M metagenome (GOLD analysis project Ga0209121, IMG submission 187292) | Oil polluted marine microbial communities from Coal Oil Point, Santa Barbara, California, USA - Sample 3 (SPAdes) (version 2) | ecosystem: Environmental > Aquatic > Marine > Oil seeps ...
TTATTTGCGAAAACGTAACCAATGCTCCTAATATTGGAAGTTTGTTTAGAACTGCAGATGCTTTTGGAATAGAAAAAATGGTGTTTTGTGGTACACATATTCCGTTAGGAAGAAAAATGACCAAAACCTCTCGTGCTACAGAAAAAGTAGTTCCTTTTGAAGTAAAAGAAAATGCATCAGAAGTTGTTTTACAATACCAAAAACAGGGTTACCAAATTGTAGCATTAGAAATTACCAGTAATAGCACAGCTATAGACAGCTATACACTAACTACAAACAAACCTGTTGCTCTTATAATTGGTGACGAAAATTTTGGCGTTTCGCAAGATATTTTAAATCTATCTGATGCTGTAATTCATATAGAAATGTTTGGTCAAAACAGCAGTATGAATGTGGTACAAGCAACTACTATTGCGCTATATGAAATGACCAAGCAATTGCGTTAATTTTCTAGAAAACAAGGCAAACACTGCAATAAATTTCATGAAAGCAATTAACACTTTAGTAGGAATTTATATATTTACCATATGACTTCAAACCAAATATCAAACGGAATTTTAAAGGCAATAGCTATTACACTAGGTGTCTTTTTAATATTATTCTTTTTGTATAAAATACAATCTGTAATTGTTTATATAGCAATTGCTTCGGTAATTTCTTTAATTGGTAGACCTATTATTTTATTTTTAAGAGATAGATTAAAATTTAAAAACACCTTTGCTGTTGTAGTTACTATGCTACTTTTAATTAGTGTTATTTTAGGGTTGGTACGTTTATTTATTCCTTTAATAATCGAGCAAGGACATAACTTATCGCTTTTAGACATTAACCAATTACAAAACAACGTAGAAGAGTTATACAAACAAACCATTGCCTATTTTCAAATAAGTAATATAGATGTAGAACAATCTTTTAAAGACTCAAACCTACTCTCTAAAGTAGATTACTCCGTAATTCCTGACTTTTTAAACTCTTTAATTAGTGGCTTAGGAAGCTTTAGTATTGGTTTATTTTCGGTTTTATTTATTTCTTTTTTCTTTTTAAAAGACAGCAAGCTTTTTGAAAATGGTATCATGATATTTATTCCAGACAGAAATGAATCTCGTTGGAAAAACTCTACAGTTAAAATTAAAGATTTACTATCTAGATATTTTATTGGTTTAATTTTTCAAATTTTAATACTCTTTATTATTTACACCATTGGTTTAATGATTATTGGTGTAGAAAACGCCATAGTAATAGCCTTTATGTGTGCTTTACTAAACTTGATTCCGTATGTTGGCCCTTTAATTGGTGGCTTTTTAATGTTAACATTAACCATGACAAGCACGCTAGGCGAAAGCTTTAGAGATGTTATTTTACCTAAAACTTTTTGGGTTTTAGTCATCTTTTTAATTGGTCAACTTATTGATAATTTTGGTAGCCAACCTATTATATTTTCAAAAAGTGTAAAATCACATCCACTAGAAATATTTTTAATCATATTAATAGCAGGAATATTATTTGGTATCATTGGTCTAATTATAGCAGTGCCTGCTTACACAGTAATTAAAGTTATTTTAAAAGCCTTTTTATCTGAAAATAAAATAGTAAAAAAACTTACTAAAGATTTATAGGTTTTTGAATACAAACATTTTACATACCAAGATTCAGGAGTTTATAAATACTAATTTAGATGCTAATATTGCTTCTTTATTATTAAAAGGAATTGCTTTTGATAGCGTTGAAGCCAAAGAAGTTATTGAACAATTAGAAGCTAAAAAACGTTGTAAAACAAAGCTTCATACTTGGTTTTCAACCGAAGCAATATACTATCCTAACAAACTTAATATAGAGCAAACTTCTTCTGAAATTACTGCAAAATATAAAGCAAGCTTAGTACAAGGAAACACTATTATAGACCTTACAGGTGGATTTGGTGTAGATTGTTTCTATTTTTCAAAACACTTTAAACAAGTCACGCATTGCGAAATTAATGAGCAGCTATCACAAATAGTTACACATAATTACAAACAACTACAAGCTACCAATATAACTACCATTGCGCAAGACGGTTTAGAATATTTAAAAGCTACTGATGCTACTTTTGATTGGATTTATATAGATCCTTCTAGAAGACATGATAGCAAAGGCAAGGTATTCTTTTTAAAAGACTGTTTACCTAATGTACCAGCACACTTAGAATTATTGTTTAATAAAGCCAATAACGTTTTAATAAAAACGTCGCCTTTATTAGATATAAGCATTGGTTTAAAAGAGTTACAACACGTTAAATCAATACATATAGTAGCTGTTAATAATGAAGTAAAAGAATTACTATGGACTTTAAAAAAAGACTATACTAAACCTGTAACCATAGAAACTTGCAATCTTAAAAAAAATACAACCGAAACCTTTGCTTTTCAATTACAAGAAGAAAGCACTGCAACTAGTAATTACAGCACACCACTATCCTATTTATATGAGCCTAATGCTGCTATAATGAAATCTGGTGCCTTTCATACTATAGCAAACCAATTACACGTTTTTAAACTACACCAACACTCTCATTTATACACAAAAGATAGTTTAATAGATTTTCCTGGTAGGGCTTTTAAAATTGAAAAAATAATGCCTTACAATAAAAAGCTATTAAAAAAAGAAGGCTACACAAAAGCCAATATTGCCACACGTAATTTTCCTGAAAGTGTAGAACAGATTAGAAAAAAACATAAAATTAAAGATGGTGGAGATATCTATTTATTTTTTACCACAGACTTAGAAAACAATAAAATAGTGATACAAACAAAAAAGGTTGCATAAAATATGCAACCTTTTTTAATTTATATACTGTACGTATTTTTATTCTCCCATTGCTTTCATTAAAGCAGCAGACATACGTTTGTAAGTTCCGTTAGTTAAACGATCTCTAATAGCATCAAAAGCATCTAATGTTTCTGATACATCTTCAAGAGTGTGTGTTGCTGTAGGAATCATACGTAATAATATTAATCCTTTTGGTATTACAGGATACACAACAATAGAACAGAAAATACCATAATTTTCTCTTAAGTCTTTAACTAGTGCCATTGCTTCAGGAATGCTTCCGTTTAAGTAAACAGGAGTTACACAACTTTGCGTTGTACCAATATCAAAACCACGTTCTTTTAATCCAGATTGTAAAGCATTCACTATTTTCCATAAGTTTTGCTTTAATTCTGGCATAGAGCGTAACATATCTAAACGTTTTAATGCTCCTACTACTAGTTGCATTTGTAAAGATTTAGCAAACATTTGAGAACGTAAATTATATTTTAAATAATCTATAATCTCTTTATCTGCAGCAATAAAAGCTCCTGTACTTGCCATAGATTTTGCAAAAGTTGCAAAATAAACATCGATATCGTCTTGTACACCTTGCTCTTCACCTGTTCCTGCACCTGTTTTACCAAGTGTACCAAAACCATGAGCATCATCTACAAACAAACGGAAATTAAATTTCTTTTTAAGCTCTACAATTTCTTTTAATCTACCTTGCTCACCACGCATACCAAAAACACCTTCAGAAATAACAAGAATACCTCCTCCTGTTTGTTCTGCCATTTTAGTAGCTCTTTCTAAGTTTTTTTCTAAACTTTCAATGTTGTTGTGCTTGTAAGTAAAGCGTTTTCCCATGTGTAAACGTACACCATCAATAATACATGCGTGTGCATCAACATCATAAACAATAATATCATCTTTAGCTACTAAAGCATCAATGGTAGAAACCATACCTTGGTAACCAAAGTTTAATAAATATGCAGATTCTTTATTTACAAAGGCTGCTAATTCATTTTGTAATTGTTCGTGTAATTCGGTATGACCAGACATCATACGTGCTCCCATTGGGTAAGCTGAACCGTAATCTGCAGCTGCTTGTGCATCTACTTTACGTACTTCTGGGTTATTTGCTAAACCTAAGTAATCATTGATACTCCACGTTACTACATCTTTTCCTTGAAACTTCATCCTGTTAGAAATCACTCCTTCAAGTTTAGGAAAAACAAAATAACCTTCTGCTTGTTCTGCCCATTTCCCTAACGGACCTTTATCCTTGTAAATTTTTTCAAATAAATCTTTCATCTGCTATCAATCTTAGTTTAGTTGCACAAAACTAATTATTTCTACGAACTAAACACAATATTTTTATATACTATTATTAACTATAAAAAGACAAAAAGTTTCTTTGCGGAAACTTTCTATCTTAATTATGTGCATTTTTATTATTTTATGTACTGTATGCTTTCGGCTTCTACTTCATTTACACTATCAAAAAAGCCTTGATCTGTCATCCATTTATCACTATATATTTTACTCATATATCGTGAACCATGATCTGGAAAGATGATAACCACTCTTGAATTTTCATCAAATTCTCCGGCTTCTTCTAGTTGTTTCACGGCTTGCATTGCTGCTCCTGAAGTATAACCTACAAATAAACCTTCGGTTTTTGCAACGTGTCTTGCTGAGTGTGCACTTTCTTCATCTGTTACTTTAACAAAAGTATCAATTGCATCAAAATCTGTTGCTGTAGGTATTAAGTTTTTACCTAATCCTTCTATTCGGTAAGGATAAATTTCTTTTTCATCAAACTCTCTAGTTTCATGATATTTTTTAATTACAGATCCAAAAGCATCTACACCTATTACTTTTACATTAGGGTTTTGTTCTTTTAAGTATCTAGCAGTACCAGAAATTGTTCCTCCTGTACCACTACAAGCTACTAAATGTGTAATTTTTCCTTCTGTTTGTTCCCAAATTTCTGGACCAGTAGAATTATAATGTGCATCTATATTTAACTGGTTAAAATATTGGTTAATGTATACAGAGCCTTTTATTTCGCTATGTAAACGTTTTGCTACTTCATAATAAGACCTAGGATCATCTGCTCTTACATGTGCAGGGCAAACATATACCTTTGCTCCCATTGTTTTTAGCATACTAATTTTATCTGCAGAAGATTTTGAGCTTACTGCTAAAATACAATCGTATCCTTTAATGATACTTACCATTGCAATACTAAATCCTGTGTTACCAGATGTGGTTTCTATAATGGTATCTCCAGGTTTTAAAATTCCCTGCCTTTCTGCTTGCTCAATTATATATAATGCTACTCTGTCTTTAGATGAGTGTCCTGGATTAAAAGCTTCTACTTTTGCGTAAAATTCACCTTTAAAAGGAGCTGTAATAGTATTTAGTTTAATTAAAGGTGTATTACCTACTAAATCTAAAACGTTATCAAATACTTGATTTTTTTGTGCCATAAATACGTTTTATTCTGTTACAAGAAGTAACATAAACTGAGCAAAAATACGTAAAAATTTTTATTATTCATGAATTCCTTCTAAATCTAATAAAAAAGCGTATTCTAATGCCACTTCTTTTAAGGTTTCAAACCTTCCTGAAGCGCCACCATGACCCGATTCCATGTCTGTATGTAACAATAATTTATTATTATCTTTCTTTAATTCTCTTAGTTTTGCTACCCATTTTGCAGGTTCCCAATATTGTACTTGAGAATCATGCAAACCAGTTGTGACTAACATATTAGGGTATTCTTGTTTTGCAACATTGTCATAAGGAGAATAAGAAAGCATGTACTCATAAAATTCTTTTTCATTAGGGTTTCCCCATTCATCATATTCTCCTGTTGTTAAAGGAATAGTATCATCTAACATAGTAGTAACAACATCTACAAATGGTACTGCTGCTATTATACCATTATATAATTCTGGGTTTAAATTAGCTATTACACCCATTAACAATCCTCCTGCAGATCCTCCATTAGCATATAAATGTGCGTTGGAAGTATATTTTTGTTCAATTAAAAATTTAGAACAGTCTATAAAATCATAAAAGGTATTTTTCTTTTGTTTTAGTTTACCTGTTTCATACCAATCTCTTCCTAAATACTCTCCTCCTCTAACATGTGCTATTGCAAAAATAAAACCTCTATCTAATAAACTTAATCTAATGGTTGAAAAATATGGATCAATCGTTGAACCGTAAGAACCATAGGCGTATTGCAATAAAGGATTTTTACCATCTAATTGTATTCCTTTTTTATACACTAATGAAATAGGAATTTTAACTCCATCTCTAGCTGTTGCCCAAATACGTTTTGAGGTATAATTGTCTTCATTAAAAGTGCCTCCTAAAACTTCTTGCACTTTTTTTACTTCTTTGGTTTTTGTTTTAAAATTATAATCAATTACTGAGCTTGGTGTAGTAAGTGAATTATAACTATATCTTAAAACATCGCTATCAAAATCGGGATTATTTCCGGTGTTTGCGGTATAGGTTTCGTTATTAAATGGCAAGAAATAGTCTTCTTCTCCATTCCAACTTATTATTCTAATTTTGTTTAACCCATTTTCTCTTTCGCTAACTACCAAATAGTCTTTAAATATTTCAATATCTTCTAACAATACATCTTTTCTGTGCGGAATTACATCTTGCCAATATTCTTTTTCGGTTTGTGTTTCTGATGTTTTTTGAAGCTTAAAGTTTACCGCTTTATCTTTATTAGAAATAATGAAAAAACTATCTTTATAATGTGCTATTGCGTAATCAAGCTCTCTTTCTCTTTTTTGAAAGACTTTAAAATTTCCGTCAGGATTATCTGCATTTAATATTTGATACTCTGATGTTAACGTACTTGAAGAACCTATAACCAGATATTTTTTAGATTTTGTTTTATAAACAAAGGTGTTGAACGTTTCATCTTTTTCATGAAAAACCTCCACATCTTCTTCTACTTTTGTGTGTAGTTTGTGTTTAAAAACTTTGTAAGAACGCAGTGTTACTTCGTCTTTTCTTGTATAAAACAAGGTTTTATTATCATTTGCCCAAGTAATACCTCCTGTAGTATTTTTTATTTCTTCGGTATATATTTGGCCAGTAACTAAGTTTTTAATCTTTATGTTGTATTGTCTTCTACTTACTGTATCTGTTGAAAAAGCAGCCATCGTATTATCAGGACTTATGGCTATTCCTCCAATTTTAAAGTAGCTAAATTCTTTTGCCATTTGGTTACAATCAAACAACAACTCTTCAGAAGCATCTAATGTTTCCTTTTTTCGTGTATAAATTGGGTAATCTTTCCCTTTTTCATATTTAGTAATATACCAATAGCCATTTAATTTATATGGTACAGAAGTATCATCTTCTTTAATTCTAGCCTTCATTTCTTTAAAAAGAGTTTCTTGAAATGGTTCTGTATGAGCTAAAACTTCTTTGGTATACTTGTTTTCTGCGTTTAAATAATCTAAAACCTCTTGGTCTTCTCTATTTTTAAGCCAAAAATAATTATCAATTCTTAGGTCTTTATGCGCTAAAAGTTTTTCTGGAATTTGTTTAGCTACTGGAGGATGAAATGTTTTTTTCAAAGGAAATTATAAATTCTAAAATTATTTTTCAAAAGTATAAAATTTAAATAGTTTTGCAGGGAACAAATATTTTAAAAAAACATTAAAGTTTTAGATTTTCCGATTTCTCGGAAAACACAATATCACATAAAAACCTTGACAAAAATTGTCAGGATTTAATTTACAATTTAAATAATACAATTATGTTTGGAGACCTTATGGGAATGATGGGTAAAATTAAAGAAACCCAAAAAAAAGTAGAAGAAACTAAAAAACGCTTAGACACTGTTTTAGTAGATGAACAAAGTCATGATAGCAAGCTAAAAGTTACTTTAACTGCTAATAGAGAAATTAAATCTATTACTATTGATGACGAACTGCTAGAAGACAAAGAACAGCTAGAAGATTATTTAATACTTACTTTAAATAAAGCCATTGCAAAAGCTACACAAATACATGAAGCTGAAGTTGGAGCTGTTGCTAAAGAAGGAATGCCAAACATTCCTGGAATGGATATGTTTAAATAAACTTATGTTTTATAAAAAAAAAGGAAGCTTATATAGCTTCCTTTTTTGTTTTACACCTTTTTGGTTTTATATTTTATTGGCTTTATACTTTTTAATTTTCTGCATAGTAGTTTACCTTTTTATTGTATTCTGGTGATTCTATAAACAATTTTTCTACCTGATGCTCCCAGTCTTTAACAATATCAAAATAGCTAGTGTTTACTTCTGCCATAATTACATTACAATCTCCACAAGTGTGCTTATATCCTAAAAAATAATGGCCAAACTCATGAAAGGCAACTACTTTTAAAATTTCCTTATCTAAAAGTGTCATCCAACTAAATACAATTTTTTCTACTTCTTTATTTTCATCTCTAACAAGTAAACCAAGTGTACCTCCTTTGGTGTTTACTTGAAGTGAATCTACAACAGCAATTTCTTTTAGCTTAAACAACTTATCATGAAAGTCTATATTGTACTTTTTACATAGTTCTAAAAAATCATTAAGATAAGGTTGTACAATTCCATCTGTTTTTAAACCTTGGTGTTTGTTTGATTTTAATATTTCAGATTTTGCACTTTGTGCTTGTAACGAAAAAACAAATGCAAAAAGCATTAAAAAAATTAGTAGGCGTTTCATAATCTAGTTTTTAGTTTAGTTAATAATAAGTATTGCTTTTGCTAGTCTAACAAGCAGCACATTAACTATTATTTACACGAACTTATAACTAAAAGTTAACTAAAAAAAGAAAAACATGTATTTTAACGTAAATATTTGCATTTCATCGTTGTTTTGTAAGAATTTATATATCAATAAGGTACAACATACAAAGTGTAACAAACAAAAAAAGGAAGCCTTTCGGCTTCCTTTTATATGTAGAAAAATCTAGTAATTACTCTTGATTAATTACTCTAAATTGCGTTCTTCTGTTTGCTAAGTGTTCTCTTTCTGTACAAGAAACACCATCAGCACATCTATTTAATAATCTAGTTTCCCCATATCCATTAGATACAATTCTTGAAGAATTGATTCCTTTAGAGATTAAGTAATTCGTTACCGCTTGCGCTCTTCTTTGTGATAAAGAAAGGTTACTTGCTTTAGAACCTCTAGAATCTGTATGTGAAGCAATTTCAACAGAAACACCACCAGCAATAGCAGGTAATAATTTTGCATCAATTTCAGCTTTAGCAGCAGGAGTTAATGTAGCAGAACCTAAGTTCCAGTTTATATTAAGGTCATTATACTCTACTAATTTACAATCTACTTCTTTCCAAGTTGTTAAACCACCTTTTGTTTGTAACACCTCTTTAGATACTGTTTTTGTAATTGCAGGAACAGTACTTTCTACCACTTTAGAATCTTCAGCTAAAACTGTTTTCTTTAAAGTAGCAGTTTTTTGAGGAATATCGATAGCTCTTGTAGTTGGAGGAGTTACCATTACAGTACGCTTCATTGTTTTTGTTACTGCAGGAATAGAAACAACTTTTGTAGTTTCAGGAATAATAATTGTTTTAGTAACTGTTTTTGTTTCTTGAGGAATTTCAATAACTCTTGTTGTTGGAGGAGTAACCATCACCACTCTTTCCATTGTTTTAACTTTTTGAGGAATTTCAATCACTCTAGTAGTTGGAGGAGTTACCATAACTGTTTTCTTAACATTTGTAGTTACAGCAGGAATATCAATTACTCTAGTAGTTGCAGGCTTAACAACCGTTTTTACTGTATATGTTGCCATACCACAACCATCACTAGATGTAGATGTATCACAATCTGGAGTTCTAATAAAAGAAGCATCTGCTGTTAATTCTGTAGTGTTTATAGTAATGTTTTGAGCAGGTACACTCTTATAACACCAGTATCTACAATCATTAGGATCACTAGAAGCACATTCTGCTGCTGGTGTATCACTCATTTCCCATTTAGCAGTTGCTGGCTTAACTTCAATAACTTGATAATTAGAAGCAAAACTTGCAGGAACTATTTTTAAAGAAGTACCATATTCTCTCTTTTTATAGGTTCTTGTTTCTGTTCCATATTCTGCAGGTATAACTTCTAAACGTTGTGCAGCTTCTTGAGTTACCACAGTAACGTCTTGATTTTCATAAACTGCTGGTACCATTTCTAATCTTTGACTAGCTGGTTGTGTAACCACTTCAAAAGTTTGTGTTTCATAAACAGCAGGAACCACTTCTAAACGTTGTGAAGCTTCTTTAACAACTACTGTTTCTGTTTCTGTTTCTGTTCTAGAAGGTATTTTTTCTAAACGTTGTGAAGCTTCTTGAACAATTACTTCAAAAGTTTGTGTTTCATATACCGCTGGTATTACTTCAAGTCTTTGACTTGCATTTGCTACTACTACTTCTTCGTTTACTGTAGTATACGTTGCAGGTACTGTACTTAATTTTTTGTACGCTGGAGATACCTGTATCGTTACGTCTTGATTTACCCAAACATCTGGTGTTACGCATCGAACGTAACATTTTCCGGGTTCAGGATTTGTTGGTAAATCTTGTGCAACTGCAGCTACGCAGACTACAAAAGATAAAATTGTTAGTAAGGTTTTTTTCATTTTAATATAATTTAATGGTTAAACTATTAATTTAATTATGTAATCTTCAGAAACTACTAACTAACTAATAGTCACTAATTTCAAACAAAATTAAAACTTATCAAACTTTTATTAAATAAAAAATTAAGAACTCTTTAACATTTCGATAAACTACAAATTTACCCGACGAAACCTTGACTAAAAAACATAAACAATTGATTATTAGATGTTAAATTAATGATTTTGCAGTAAGCTTACAACACTATTATGCATATTGTTTGTATAATCTAAATGCGTAACTAACCTTAGCTTATTATCTCCCATTCCTACAAATAAGACACCTTGTGCTTCAAAATTAGAAATAAATGCATTTGAATCTACATCTTCCTGCAGCTCAAAGATTACTATATTAGTTTCAACAGGTTCCACTTTTTTAACAAAAGAAGCTTTGGTTAAAACTTGGGCTAATTCTTTAGCCTTTGCATGATCTTCTTCTAATCTTTCTACATGATTATCTAAAGCATATATTCCTGCTGCTGCCAAATAACCAACTTGTCGCATAGCTCCTCCAAAAATTTTTCTAATTCGCATTGCGCCTTCCATTACTGCTTCATCTCCTACCAATACAGAACCTATTGGACAACCCAATCCTTTACTTAAACAAACAGAAATGGTATCAAATAAGTTTCCATATTGTTCCGTACTTTCTTTTTTGGCTACTAAAGCATTCCATAGTCTTGCTCCATCTAAATGAAAACCTAGTGCATTAGTTGTACAAATTTCTTTAATTTGTTGAAGCTCTTTAAAATCCCAACAAGCTCCTCCTCCTTTATTGGTAGTATTTTCTATCTCAACCAATTTAGTTAAAGGACTATGGTAAAAATCTGGAGGATTTATACTATCTACAACATCTTGCGCTGTAAACATTCCTCTATGTCCATTTATTAGTTTACAAGATACACCACTATTAAAACTAGCTCCTCCTCCTTCGTAATTAAAAATATGAGCATATTTATCACAAATTACTTGATCTCCAGGATTTGTATGCAATTTAATGGCAGTTTGGTTTGCCATAGTGCCTGTAGGAAAAAACAACGCTTTAGGTTTACCAAACATTTCTGCTATACGTTGTTCTAAAGCATTAACAGTAGGATCTTCTTTATACACATCATCACCAACAGAAGCATTCATCATGGCATTTAACATTCCTTTTGTTGGCTTGGTAACGGTATCACTTCTTAAATCTATTAACATGGTATATCTATTTAATAACTCCTGTAAAATTAAATGAAATTATATTTTACGGCACAGTATTAAATTTTATTTTTGTTAAAAAATTTACTTCCATATGATAACTACAGATCAAATTAAAGATCTTAACACACGTCTAGGTTCGCTAAGACAATATCTTTGACTTAGATGCTAAGTTAATAGAAATACAAAACGAAGAAGAACAAACTTTTGACCCTAACTTCTGGAATGACTCAAAAGCCGCAGAATTGGTAATGAAATCCCTTAGAGAAAAGAAAAAATGGGTAACCGATTTTGATACTGCAAAAACCTTAGTTGAAGATCTTGAGGTAATCTATGAATTCTATAAAGAAGACGAAGCTTCTTTGGAAGATGTAGAAAACAGATTTGAAAAAGCAACGAGTGTTATTGAAGATTTAGAGTTTAAAAATATGCTTTCTGAAGAAGGAGACAGCCTTAGTGCTGTTTTACAAATTACTGCTGGTGCTGGAGGAACAGAAAGTTGCGATTGGGCAAGTATGCTCATGCGTATGTATTTAATGTATGCCGAAAAAAATGGCTTTAAAGTTAAAGAGCTTAATTACCAAGAAGGCGATGTTGCTGGAATTAAAACAGTAACTCTAGAAATTGAAGGAGACTTTGCTTTTGGTTGGCTTAAAGGAGAAAATGGTGTACATCGATTAGTACGTATATCTCCTTTTGATAGTAATGCAAAACGCCATACTAGTTTTGCCTCTGTATATGTGTACCCTTTGGTAGATGATACTATTGAAATTGAAATTAATCCTGCAGATATAGAAATTGTTACCGCTAGATCTAGTGGTGCTGGAGGACAAAACGTAAATAAAGTAGAAACCAAAGTACAATTAACACATAAACCTACAGGAATTCAAATATCTTGCTCAGAAACGCGTTCTCAACATGATAATCGTGCTAGAGCAATGCAAATGCTAAAATCGCAATTGTATGAAATTGAATTACAAAAACAAATGTCGCAACGTGAAGACATAGAAGCAGGAAAAATGAAAATTGAATGGGGAAGCCAAATAAGAAATTATGTAATGCATCCTTATAAATTAGTAAAAGATGTAAGATCTGCTCATGAAACAGGTAATGTAGATGCCGTTTTAGATGGTGATATTGCTGGCTTTTTAAAAGCATATTTAATGATGATGGGACAACAAACAACAGACAATAATAATTTATAATTACAACTATATGATTACCATATACCATAATAATAGATGTAGTAAATCTCGAAGCGGACTAGAAATTTTAAAAAATTCTGGTCAAGAATTTGAAATAATTAACTATCTTGAAAGCGTTCCGGATTCTGCAGAGCTAAAAAAAATCATCAACCTACTAAATATCAACCCGATAGATTTAATTAGAAAAAGCGAAGCAATTTGGAAAGAAAACTATAAAGGCAAAACGTTATCAAACACCCAAATTATTGATGCTATGGCTAAATACCCCAAATTAATAGAAAGACCTATTGTTATTAAAGGAGATAAAGCAGTTATTGGTCGTCCTCCAGAAAAAATATTAGATTTAATAACATAACCCCAAACAATCCCCAAACAATCCCCAAACAAAAGTTAACCTATGATTTTAATTTATCACAACCCTGAATCTTCAGATTCAATTGAGTGTCTAAATATTTTAAAGAAAATCAAAAAAAGACATAAAGTAATTAGACATATTGACAACCCCTTAACAGAAAGAAAATTAAAAAGAATTGTTAAGCTTTTAAATATTAAACCTATTCAATTAATTAGAACAGATGCGTCTATTTGGAAAGACCATTATCAAGATCTAGTCACTGATGTTGACGATTTTGAAGATATTGAATACATAAAAATGATGACAGAGTTTCCTACTCTAATAAGAATACCAATAGTAATAAATGGAGATAAAGCAGCCATTTGCAATCCTCCAGAAAAAATATTAAGCCTTCTTGCTAGCTAATTTTAAAAGTTTCAAAACTAAAACGTTTTGAAACTTTTTTATTTTTTGCCCATTTTAAACTTATTATACTTCTCTATACTCTTCTTTAGCACTCAAGTACAAATCACTACTTATTAAACACTTACACTACTCTTAAAAAAATAAAAGATTATAAGACACTGTTAAAATGCTGTTTTACCACTTATAAAAGTTAAAAAAATTTCTTTAACAAACTTTTAACCAAACCCATTTAAACCTTGCTTTACATTTGCTGTCCTAAGCAAAAAACTAATTATGACTAAACAATTATTTGCATTTTTATGCATTTTATTTTTCTCCTTAAATTCTTTCGCACAAAAAGAAGTAAGAATTACAGGAACTATTTTAGAGCAAGAAACTCTACAACCCTTAGAATATGCCACTGTTGCCTTTTTTAGCAAAAAGGAAAACAGAATGGTTACAGGTGGTATCACAGATCAAAAAGGAAACTTTAATATTCCTGTTTCTGCAGGTGTTTATGATGTTTCTGTAGAATTTATAGGTTTTGGTACAAAAACTATAGCAAACAAAAATTTAAACAAAGACACTAATTTAGGTAAGATTTTCCTTAGCGAAGATGCAGAGTCTCTAGGCGAAGTACAAATTATTGCAGAGCGTACTACAGTAGAAATAAAATTAGACAAAAAAATATATAACGTTGGTAAAGACCTTACGGTTCGTGGTGGTACTGTTAGTGATGTTCTTGACAACGTACCTTCTGTAGCTGTAGATGTTGAAGGTAACGTATCGCTTCGTGGACAAGAAAATGTACGTATTTTAATTAACGGAAAACCTTCAGGTTTAGTAGGTTTAAACTCTACAGATGCATTGCGTCAATTACCAGCAGAATCTATTGAAAAAGTAGAGGTTATTACTTCTCCTTCTGCAAGATATGACTCTGAAGGTACTGCAGGTATTTTAAATATTATTTTAAGAAGAAGTAAGTTACAAGGATTAAACGGAGCAATAACTGCAAATGCAGGTTATAATCCTTCCGCAGGAATATCTGGAAATATAAACTACAGAACAGGAAATGTAAATATATTTAATACCACTGCTTATAATTATAGAGAAGTACCTGGAAATTCTTATACCAACACAACTTATAAAGATTCTGGAACTAGTATTGAAGAAACTAAAGATTATGACAGAATTAGAAAAGGATTCAACACAAATCTTGGTGTAGAATGGTACATTAATGATTCTGCATCATTAACCACTTCTATTTTTTATAGTGATAACAATAATGAAAGTAATACTACTAATAATTTACTTCAATATGACATTAATAATGCATTAACTAGCTCTAGCTCTCGTTTTGATCCAGAATTAGAAGATGACAAAACCATACAATATGCTGCTAACTTCACTAAAAATTTTAAAACTAGTGGACACAAGCTTACGTTTGATTTTCAATACGAAGACAGCACAGAAGATGAAAACTCTCTAGTAGAAGTAAATGATATATTAAGCGAAAAAGTAGGTACGCTTGAAGATCAAGAACGTATTTTATTACAAGGAGATTACGTATTACCAATTGGCGAAAATGCGCAATTTGAATTAGGTTATCGTGGTAATTTTAACAATCTTACTACAGACTACGTAGTAGAATTTTTAGATGATACCAATACGTTTTATGTAGATAATAGCTTATCTAATGTTTTAAACTACAAAGAATATATCAATGCTTTCTATACACAATACGGAAGTAAACACGGTAAGTTTTCATACTTATTAGGTTTACGTATGGAGAATACTAGAATTACTATTGACCAACCTTCAAGTGGTGATTTTAGCAAAAAAGACTATACAGGTTTATTTCCTACAGTAAATTTAAATTATGAATTATCAGACGCAGAAAGCCTAACTTTAGGGTACAGCAGACGTTTACGTAGACCTCGCTCACGTTTTATCAACCCATTCCCTTCTCGTTCAAGTGTATCTAGTGTTTTTCAAGGAAATCCTGATTTAGACCCTAGCTATTCTGGTACTTTTGATCTTGGGTATATTAACCGTTTTGGAAAAGTAACTCTTAACACTTCGGCATACTACCAACATGCAACAGACGTTTTTAACTTTGTAAGCTTTGATACTGGAGAAACAGTAGATGTTGATGGTGAACAAGTATCTGTTATACAAAGAACACCAATTAACCTTGCTAGTGAAGATAGATATGGTTTTGAGTTTACACTTATGTACAAACCTACTCGTAAATTTAATACAAGTGCAAACTTTAATGTTTTTAAATCTAAAACCGAAGGAGTAGATCCTAATGGAGATGATTTAGGAAACGAAAATACAAGTTGGTACGCAAGATTAAACACCAAATACACACTACCTGCTGATATAGAATGGCAAACAAGTATGAATTACAGCGGACCTACTCAAGACGCACAAAACAAACGTGAAGGTCTTTTTTCTGCCAATGTAGCATTTAGTAAAGATTTATTTAATGAAAAAGCATCAATAGCTTTTAACGTTAGCGATGTATTTAACTCTAGAAAACGTATCATGGATACTAACACAGATACTTTTTATAGTACTAGTGAGTTTCAATGGAGAGAACGTAGCTTCAACCTTTCTTTTACATATAGATTTAATCAACCTAAGAAAAAAGACAGAGGTACAAGATCAAATGGTGGAGATGAAGAATTTGAAGGATAATATTTAGTTTACACAAACTAACAAATATAAAAGCTCCTCTCTTTTTTTAAAGAAAGAAGCTTTTTTTATTACCTATTTTAAAACATTAATTGTATTACAAAGTATACAAAACAAAAAAAGGGAAACACAATGTGTTTCCCTTTTTTATATATTAAATAAAGCTTATGCGTTACGCGCAGCTTTTTTCTCGTCTCTCTTTTCTTTTAAAAATTCCATTAAAGAACCACCAATCCAATAAGGAATAACAAAAGTTAATAAAAATATCATTAACCAGAAACCTATAGTTAAAATGGTTAAGAATGCTAAAAAGCCTAAATATTGATCAAATTCGAACATAATTTTTTGGTGTCTTATTTATTATAATAATGCAAATATAAAGTAAAGTGTTTTTTTATGCAATAGAAAATGTAGAATTATTAACAGAGTTATTAGGATTTATTTTTTGAGTTATTTCTTAAATTTCAATATATAAAATAATGTTCTTTTTAAAATACCATCCAAAATCAACTAGCTAACCAAATCCAATTATAATACTTAAAAAAAAGCATTATAAAATGAGCTGTACTAAGATTCGTTGTATATTTGCGAGCTTAAAAATAAACAACTGCAGTTTTAAATTAATTAACATATACTTATGAAGGCCCTATTTTCAAACTTACTATTTAAAGTTTTTCTGGCAATAGTTTTAGGAATTGTTTTCGGACAGTTTTTACCAGAATCAATAAATCGCGTATTTTCAACTTTCAATGCGTTTTTTGGACAGTTTTTAAATTTCGCAATTCCGTTAATTATCATGGGTTTAATAATGCCTGCCATTTCCGATTTAGGAAAAGGTGCTGGTAAATTATTATTACTTACTGCAGGTATTGCCTATGGCTCGACCTTATTCTCTGGGTTTATGACTTATTTTACGGCTTCTAATATATTCCCAATACTTTTAGAATCTCATGTTAATGATGCTGCTCAGATTTCTGATTCTAGCCCTGAATTATTACCTTATTTTACTATAAATATTCCTCCTGCATTAGATGTTATGACTTCTTTAGCACTGGCTTTTGTAATTGGTTTAGGACTGGCCGCACAGGAGAAATCTAGCTTAAAATTGGTAGTAAAAGATTTTCAGAAAATTATTATGCAATTAATAGAAAATGTAATAGTACCATTATTACCACTATTTATTTTAGGCATATTTGTAAGCATGTCTTTTAGCGGGAAAGTATTCTCCATCCTATCTATATTTATTAGTATAATTGGAGTCATTTTTGCATTACACATTTTATTGCTAATGCTTCAATATACTATTGCTGGAATTCTAACTAAAAAGAACCCATTAAAATTATTAGCAACTATGATGCCTGCCTATTTCACAGCATTAGGAACACAATCTTCGGCAGCTACTATTCCGGTTACCTTGAAGCAGGCTTTAAAAAATGGCGTTTCAGAAAAAATAGCTGGCTTTGTTATTCCCTTAAGTGCTACTATTCATCTCTCTGGTAGTATTATGAAAATTACTGCTTGTGCTATGGCACTTATGATTTTGCATGGAATTCCTTTTGATTTCACACTATTTGCTGGATTTATTTTTGTGCTAGGTATCGCGATGATTGCAGCTCCTGGAGTACCTGGAGGAGCAATTATGGCAGCTATTGGAATCTTGCAATCTATGCTAGGTTTCAACGAAGAAATGTTAGGCTTAATGATAGCTTTATATATTGCAATGGACAGTTTTGGTACTGCTTGTAATGTTACTGGTGATGGTGCCATTTCCTTAGTTGTTAACGAAATTACCAAAGAAAAAGCGGTAGCCTAATGGCACTTAGAAGATTAAGTCTAGTTTTTTTTCTATTAAAGTAGTAATTTATAAAGTCTCGGCATACTATTAAGTGTTTCTTGAAGGTTTATTATTACTCTTGAAATGGAATAATTATTTTCCGCATTGTTTTGTGTACCAGAGTTAGTGCTCCTTTTTTCTAGCAGGCATTATTCTCATTCATTTTTCGAAAATCCAATAATATTCTTACAAATAATCACAAAAATAAATCTAAAAATAAGCCATAAATATGTAAATTTGCAAGGTTAAATTTATCAGCAATATTATGGAATATAGAATAGAAAAAGATACAATGGGTAACGTTAATGTTCCCGCAGACAAGCTTTGGGGAGCGCAAACAGAACGCTCAAGAAACAATTTTAAAATTGGTGCAGCTGCATCTATGCCTTTAGAAATTGTTTATGGCTTTGCTTATTTAAAAAAAGCTGCAGCATATACTAACTGCGAGTTAGGTGTTTTAGCTATTGAAAAAAGAGATCTTATTGCACAAGTTTGTGATGAAATACTAGAAGGAAAACATGATGATCAATTTCCTTTAGTAATTTGGCAAACCGGTTCTGGTACACAAAGTAACATGAACGTAAATGAGGTTATTGCTAATAGAGCACACCAAATTGCTGGAAAAGTTATTGGTGAAGGTGAAAAAACCATTCAACCAAATGACGATGTAAACAAATCGCAATCTTCTAATGACACCTTTCCTACAGGAATGCATATTGCTGCATACAAGAAAATAGTAGAAAACACTATTCCTGGTGTAACACAATTACGTGATACTTTAAAAAAGAAATCAGAAGAGTTTAAAGACGTTGTTAAAATTGGAAGAACCCACTTAATGGATGCTACTCCTCTTACACTTGGTCAAGAATTTTCTGGTTATGTATCGCAATTAGATCATGGACTTAAAGCTTTAAATAGCACTTTAGAGCATTTAAGCGAACTTGCTCTTGGTGGTACAGCAGTAGGTACAGGATTAAATACACCAAAAGGATATGCTAAACGTGTAAGTGAATTTATTGCAGAATTTACAGGTTTACCATTTATTACAGCACCAAACAAATTTGAAGCACTTGCTGCGCATGATGCTTTAGTAGAAACGCATGGAGCTTTAAAACAATTAGCTGTTTCTTTAAACAAAATTGCTAATGATATACGTATGATGGCTTCTGGTCCTCGTTCAGGTATTGGCGAAATCATTATTCCTGCAAACGAACCTGGAAGTTCTATTATGCCTGGAAAAGTAAACCCAACACAATGCGAAGCTTTAACTATGGTTTGTGCACAAGTAATGGGTAATGATGTTGCTGTTACTGTTGGTGGTACTCAAGGACATTATGAGTTAAATGTATTTAAACCAATGATGGCTGCTAATGTGTTACAATCTGCACAACTAATTGGTGATGCATGTAGAAGTTTTGAAGAAAATTGTGCTGCAGGTATTGCACCTAACCATACTGTTATTAAAGAATTACTAAATAACTCTTTAATGCTTGTAACTGCTTTAAATACCAAAATAGGATATTATAAAGCTGCCGAAATTGCAAATACAGCACACAAAAATGGTACTACGCTTAAAGAAGAAGCTATCAACCTTGGCTATGTAACTGCAGAAGATTATGATGCTTGGGTAAAACCAGAAAACATGGTTGGAGGCCTAAAATAAAAAACACTAGTTCATTAATTAATAATAAAACAAACTTAACCTTTAAGTAAGCGCTTTAAACCTAAGCGCTTACTTTATTAAACAAACCAAATATGAGAAAAAAACTACTTACTTGTTTATCATTACTTTCTATAAGCGCAATAGGCCTTGCCCAAACCACTTTTGAACCAAAAGCTA
>Ga0209121_10002193_pt1 | contig 20012 bp, 16 predicted proteins | sample Cruoilmetagenom3_FD_187292 | JGI IMG/M metagenome (GOLD analysis project Ga0209121, IMG submission 187292) | Oil polluted marine microbial communities from Coal Oil Point, Santa Barbara, California, USA - Sample 3 (SPAdes) (version 2) | ecosystem: Environmental > Aquatic > Marine > Oil seeps ...
GGGCAATTGTGCCTGATGAATCAGGCAACTACAAAAATTTGGGGGTGAAACATTCCTAAAATGCCTAAAATTGAACGAGGAATCAAAATTAAACGGCCTTGTCTTTAAAGGAAGGTGATAGGTAAAAGAAAGGCAACGCCCTGTAGCCTTTATCAGGCATGCGATGATCCTGCATAGCTACCCCGTGTGCCTCCTTCATAAACCAAAGCTTGCTGCTAAGAAACGCTACTTGGTATAGTCATAAACTCCCTTGCCGGTTTTTCGACCGTAGTGGCCGGCTCTTACCAGCTTCACCAAAAGTGGAGCCGGTCTATACTTATCTCCCAACTCCTCGTGAAGTGTTTCCATCACGTGAAGAAGAGTGTCAAGGCCAACGAGATCAGCCAGGGCTAGAGGTCCAATGGGGTGGCTGCAGCCAAGAAGCATCCCCTTATCGATATCTTCTGCACTGGCTAGTCCCTCGTCAAGGGCAAAGAACGCCTCATTCATCATGGGTACCAATATCCTGTTAACGCAGAATCCAGGGGCTTCTTTGACCAGTATGGTCTCCTTTCCTATTTTCTTGCCCACATCCTCTGCCACCTTTACCGTCTCATCAGAGGTCTCGCATCCCCTGATGAGTTCCAGCAGACGCATGACTGGCACCGGGTTAAAAAAGTGTGTCCCGATGCACTTGTCGGGTCTTTTGGTCACCGATGCCATTTCTGTGATGCTGAGACTGGATGTGTTGCTAGCGAATATAGTGTGCTCCGGGCAGATTTTATCCAGTTCTCTATAGGTATCCCTCTTTAGCTCCATGACCTCGGGGATAGCTTCAAATATCAGGTCTGCATCTTTAGCCGCGTTAATATCAATGGTGGGAGTGATTCTGGCCAGGACAGCAGCCATTTCCTCCGGGGTAATCTTCTGCTTCTCTAGGGCGCGCCCAAGGTTTTTCTTTATGCTGTTCATACCACCGTCGATAAACCCCTGTTCGATATCCCGCATGGTTACGGTATAGCCCGCTGCAGCACAAACCTGGACAATACCATTTCCCATCAGCCCTGCCCCCAGTACACAAATCCTTTTGACTTCCATTAAAAACCTCCTTTTTCTTGTTCTGCTAGCGCTGTGGAAACTACCAGCCTTTGCCTCTCGTTTGTTCCCTTATCTATATATAGCGTCCTAAATAATCACACATAAACCCTTCAGGCTGAGTCCTCAGGACGAAGCCCTAAACAGGGATTAAATCCTAAATCCTAAGCACGAAATCCTAAACAATATCTAAATCCAAATGCCAAAGCTTCGGCAAATCTCAGGGTTCGCTCGTCCGAATCATACCGTCTTGAATTTTCGATTTTGGTCATTTGAATTTGTTTAGAGTTTAGAAATTCGCATTTAGAATTTGCCTGTATTCTTTCCTATACGCAAGCATTTATGTCGTTATATATAGCTTGTGTCTGGCACACCTTATCCCGCGTAACTTTTGCCAATAGAGCACTATAGAAGATAAAAAGTTAAATTTTGATAAAAGGGCTATTGACAAGTCCACACAACGCTATATAATACAAAATGCATTGTCATATGAAATCTATCAAATATTATACCCCAAATAATCTTTTTGCAATACTTCACGGAAGGAGGTGATGCCTGCGGAATAAGACATAGACTTAGAACAAGACACAGAGTAGGTAGAATAATTCACAGAAAGGAGGAGAAACAATGAAGCGAGGATTATTAATAGTCGTAGCAGTTTTAGTTATGCTTAGTTTGCTACTTGTGGCGTGTGCGCCTGCGCCAACCCCAACGCCAACGCCAACGCCGACACCGACGCCAACTCCCACTCCAACCCCAACGGGGCCGCCAATTAAGATAGGCATCCCTCAGTCGGTATCAGGGATGGTTTCCGACTATGCCCTCGAAGACGTTGAGGGCTTCAGGGTCAAGATAGCTGAGGTCAACGAGGCGGGTGGCGTCATGACCAAGGACGGGTTGAGGAAGATCGAGCTAGTTGTCAGGGACAACAAGCTGAAGCCCGATATCACGGTTAAGAACGCCAAGGAGCTAATCCTTGAGGAGAAGTGTGACTTCCTTGTCGGCTGCATCAGCAGTGGCTGTGTCCTTGCCATATCCGAGTGGTGCAAGGAGAACAAGGTTCTCTTGTGGTGCTGGGATGCCAGGACTCACCACGCCACCCAGGATAGGGGGCACCGCTACTTCTTCAGGAGTTCAGGCTCTACCTGGATGAACGGACATGCCGCCGCCAACTATTGGAAAGACAAGCCTTACACCAAGTGGGGCTTCATCAATCAGGATTACTCTTACGGGCGCTCCCAGTTTGAATCTTTTGTTGCTGCCATGGAAGATGTGAAGCCCGGCTTTGAAATCGTGACCGAGCAGTGGCCCAAACTGGGCACCACTGACTTTACCCCGTTCATCACCGCCCTTATGGCAGCAAAACCTGAGGCAGTTTACACCTCCCTGTGGGGAACCGATGCTATGACCTTCATCAAGCAGTCCAAGGGCTACGGGCTTTTCGACAAGATGCCCGTGTGTGGCCTCTTCTGGGGAATGCCACTTCTCAGGCCTATGGGTGACGAGATGGTGGAAGGAGTGTACTGCATGACTGAGTGGCCCTTCGTCTATCCGGGAAGCGCGGAAAACAAGGCGTTTATGGATACCTACAAGAACCGCACTGGCACATACCCTTCCGACTACTCGGTCTTGGGCTACAATGCTGCCACCTTCATAGTTGCCGGGATAGAGAAGGCGGGGACTGTGGAGACCGAGGCTTTGATTGACGCCCTCGAAACAGTTACCATCGAGACCATAGCTCCGGCGGGGACAATCAGCATACAGAAATGCTCCCATCAGAGCGACTATGGCATATGCATTGGAAAGAGCAAAAAGAGCCCCGACTGGCCATGGTTCGTCTTGGAAGACGTAGTGGTCATACCTGGTGGGCCGACGCAGCGCTCTTGCGAAGAGATTATGGCGGAGCGGGAAGCAGCAGAGTAACAAAAATGACTAGAGTTTTGCCAAGGATAAGCGTGGCGAGGCTTAATCTGCTTTGCTACGCTTATTCCATTGAGGACTCAGTTAGATGGCAGTAGGAGATTTATTTTTCCAATTCCTCAGTGGGCTGACTTCAGGCATGATATTCTTCCTTATTGCCGCTGGACTCACCCTCATCCTTGGCGTTCTAAAGATAATGAACTTCGCTCAAGGCGGCATCTATATGCTGGGGGCATATACTTGCTACACCTTCATCAAGCTCTTTGGGGGCACTAACCTCGGCTTTTGGCTGACCTTGCTCATCGCACCCATCCTGGTGGCCCTCTTTTTCAGCCTTATGGAAGTCGTCTTGCTGCGGCGGTTCTACGGGAAAAATCCCCTTTACGTCTTGTTAATCACCTACGGGGTAATGGTTGCTACCTACGATATGTCCCGGATGATATGGGGCTGGATAATTAAAACCGCTCCTATGCCTCCTATGTTTTGTCGTTCGGTGGAAATCATCGGCCGCCCCTTCCCACTGTATAATCTGTTCCTCATAATTATGGGTTTCCTCGTGTTTTTTCTGATTTGGTTCGTAATCCACAGGACAGCCTGGGGCAAAACGGTGAGAGCCGCCGCCGATGACCGGGAGATGACTGCTGCTCTGGGGACAAATGTTCTCGCGGTGTTCACCAGTGTTTTCGGCCTTGGAGCCTGGATAGCTGCCATGGGTGGGGCTCTAGTAGCACCTATGGCTGGTATGGCTGCTGATATGGGGATTGAAGCCGGCATCGTCGCCTTTATAGTAGTGGTAATAGCGGGGTTGGGCAGCCTCCCCGGCGCCCTGCTTGCCGCCTTCATCATTGGACAAGTCCAGGCATTCGGCATCCTAGTTCTGCCCGAGTTGGCCATAGCATTTATGTATATGGTGCTAATCATCGTCCTCATTGTGCGCCCCTGGGGGCTATTTGGTAGACCTATCAAATAAAATAAGGTGATTTATGATACAGGAAGGTGAAGGAAGGCTAAATATCACTAACATCTGGAGAAGGTTAAGGACCACCAACATCTGGTTGCTCATAGCAGTGGTGTTTTTCGCTGTCTTTCCCATCTGGGTACCTGTGATGTGGAAGCACCTCATGGTCGAGGTATTCATTGTCGCCCTGTTCGCTATGAGCCTTAATATGATTCTGGGCCGTGGGGGGTTGCCTACCTTTGGACACGCCTGTTTCTATTGCGTTGGGGGCTATGTCGTTGCCATGTTTATGATGAAGCTCCATCTTCCTTTCGGCGTGGCTATGATTGCTGCCCCGGTGATAGCTGCCTTGCTAGCTATTCCCATCGGCTACTTCTCCATTCGCCTGACCGGAATTCACTTCGCCATTCTTACCCTGGGCTTTGGCCAGCTTGTCTGGGCCATCGCCCATAAGTGGTATAGCTTCACCGGGGGGGATGATGGCATCACCGGCATTCCTATTCCGGCAGCTCTAGAAGGGATAACATCTTACTATTACTTTGTCTTTGTTATCCTAATCCTCTGCCTGATGCTCATCTGGATGATTCAGAATTCGCCCTTCGGGACTACCATCGTAGCCATTCGTGAGAATCCCGAGAGAGTTACCTTCAGCGGGCTCAAGGTTTGGCACCACCTGTTGCTTAACTTTGTCATAGCTGCCTTTTTCGCCGGGATTGCCGGCTCTCTTCTGGCACTCCTCAACCGGGCAGTCTTTCCTGAATTCGGCTACTGGACGATATCGGCTGTGGCAGTGCTGATGTGCATCTTTGGAGGGCTGGGCGTCTTCATCGGTCCTATAATCGGGGCGGCGATTATAACCCTCCTGGAGCACTATGTCTCCGTTTACACCTTTTACTGGCAGTTCGTCTTGGGTTGTCTCATAGTAGTAGTCGTTCTGTTTATGCCCGGCGGGGTGTGCGGATTCATCCAGGATAAGCTCAGGGGGAGGAGAGCAAAGGAGATATAGCATATGATTCTCAAAGTGGAGAACCTTAGCAAGTCTTTCGGCGCCCTTATGGCGGTGAATAATGTCAACCTAGAGGTTGATGAAGGGGAGCGAGTAGCTATAATTGGCCCCAATGGAGCCGGCAAGAGCACCTTCTTCAACCTATTAACAGCCTACTTCCCCGCTGATTCGGGGAAGATTCTATTTAAGGGAGAGAATCTCATCAAGCTCTCTTCAGACAGGATAATAAGGAAAGGAGTGGGAAGGTCTTTCCAGATAGTCAATATTTATCCTGAGACAAGCGTCTTTGAAAGCATTCAGATGACCCTGCTCGCTAGAAGGAGGAGGTCTTATAACCTCTTCTCCCGAGCTAAGAAGATATATCGGGAGGACACAGAGAAGATTCTGGAGACAGTGGGGCTCACTGAGCTGGCGGATGTTCCCGGAGGCTCTCTATCCCACGGGGATAAGAAGAGGTTGGAAATGGGAATGATTCTAGCTAGTGAGCCTGAGCTTATACTCCTCGATGAGCCAACCGCTGGTATGGCTCCTGAGGAAACAGTGGCTACCATGGGACTGATTAAGGAGCTTGCTGAGCGGGAGCACCTGACCATGTTATTCACCGAGCATGATATGAGCGTCGTCTTTGGCTGGGCAGAGAGGATTGCCGTGATGCACCAGGGGAGGATAATCGCCGATGGCAAGCCTGAAGAGATACGGGAGAATCCTGAGGTGCGCAGAGTCTATTTGGGGGAGAGAAAATGATTCTGGAGATAAACGACATCCATACCTTCTACGGGACAAGCCACATCTTATTCGGCATCTCTCTGGAGATAGAGGAAGGGGAGACTGTTTGCCTTTTAGGGAGGAATGGTGCTGGCAAGACCACCACCTTAAGGAGCATCATGGGCTTGACTCCTCCCCGCTCAGGGAGTGTTAAGTTCAAGGGGGAGGAGATAGGGGGCAAAGCGTCTTACACAATAAGCCGTTATGGCATAGGGTTCGTTCCGGAGGACAGGAGGATTTTCCCCAGCCTAACGCTGCGAGAGCAGTTGGAGGTAGCAAAAAAAACAGGGGCCGGGGAGTGGACCGTGGAAAAGGTCTATGACCTCTTTCCTCACCTCAAGGAATTGGATAAGCACTTGGGGAACCAGCTCTCGGGGGGTGAGCAGCAGATGCTCACCATCGCCCGAACGCTGATGGGGAACCCTGAGCTTCTTCTCCTCGATGAGCCCTCAGAGGGGCTCGCCCCTCTGGTGGTGGATGCCCTGATGGAGCAGATGAGAAGGCTTAAGGAGGAGAAGATAACCTTGCTCCTTTCTGAGATGGGCTTGGGGTTTGCCGTTGAGCTCAGCGACCGGGCATATGTCATCGATAAGGGTCGTATCCAGTGGAGCGGAGCTTGCGATGAACTCAAGAAGGATGAGGAGCTAAAAGGAAGATACCTGGCAGTATAGGGTGAGCTGGTTCAGATAGAAAGGTGACACTTGAGGGTGTTTGGTGGTAAGGTTGGCAGGGAGCTAAAGAGAGGGAATGCCCACCCATCACCTCCCTTTACTTGGCAGGGGACGTGTCATTACGAGGCTCCCCTTATTGTCATTGCGAGCCGAAGGCGTGGCAATCCCTTCCGGAGATTGCTTCGTCGCTTACGCTCCTCGCAATGACGGAAAAGGGAGTGTACCTCGTAGCTAACAAGGAAGGGAATCACGTGTCACTAATCATATGAACGAGTACATACGATTGCTAATAAAGATAAGAAATAGCCATTTTAAGGGAGGTAAATAGATGGAAAGTGCAATGATTACTAAGTTTGAGGAATACAAGAACAGTTTGCGTGACGGAAGGGAGGTCTATTACCGAGGGAAGAAAGTTGATGATGTCACCAAACACCCGATTTTGGGCCTACAGGTTAACCTTATGGAGTATTACTTTAACGAAAAGTATTATTATGATGACCCAGTACTGGGCGTCAAGACTTCCAAGTTTTACAAGGTTCCTCGTAGCAGTTCTGACCTGGTGGAGCGTTCCAAGCTAACATATGACCTTACAATAGAGTCTGGCATGCTTCTACCGCATATTGGCTCTGATGCCATATTTTCTACGATGATTAGCACAAGTAAGCTAGAGGAGAAATATGGAGAAAGATTCACCAATTATGCCAAGGACGTAACAAAGAATAATTTATTCTTAGCTGGAGCCCAAATTGATGTTAAAGGTGATCGTAGGTTAAGACCGTCACAGCAGGAAGACCCAGATATGTATGTCCACGTTGTTGAGGAAAGAGCCGACGGGATTATTGTACGTGGAGCCAAGATACATACAACTTACATGGCAGTTGCTAATGAAGCTTTTGTTCTCCCTGGCAGGGCATTTCGTGAAGGCGATGAAGATTATGCCATATGTTTTGCCGTGCCAGCAAATGCTAAAGGTCTAAAGTTAATGGCCAGGCCGGCGATAGCAACTGAGGCAGCCCTGCATGATTTGGAGGGGGTCAGAACCAGAAAAAGGTCTGAGGGGGAGACCTTAACGATTTTTGAGAATGTTTTTGTGCCCTGGGAGCGTGTGTTTGTTTACAAGGACATTGCAGCCGCGAGTGGGCTCGCCCTTTTGTTTGCCCTTTGGCATCGCTTATCAGCTTTATCATACAGAACTGCTGTTGCTGAGCACCTAATCGGGTTGGGAAAGCTCATTGCAGAAGCAAATGGCATTGACCGGGCCTCCCACATTCAAAAGGACATAACAGACCTTATATCTTTCACGGAAATTCAAAGAATGTGCGCTAAAATGACTGCCTACGAATGCCATATGGATAAGAAGACAGGTATCGCTGTTCCTAATAATATTTATACCAACGTTGGGAAGCTGTATTCCAATGAAAATTACTTGAATATTATGAGGTCTTTGATAGATATAGCTGGAGGAATAGCCATTACAGCACCGAGTGGTGATGACTATGCCAATGAGGAGTTAAAGCCATACATTAACAAATATTTAAGAGGAGCAATACCAGGAGGAGATAGGTTTAAGCTGATGTTGATTCTGCGTGAGGCAATTGCGCTTCTGGGTGGGGAGGAGACCGTCATCCATATCCATGCCGAAGGTTCTATGCAGGCAAGTATAATAGAGCTTTACAGGTCATATGATTTCACTGAGCCTAAAAGGCTTATTGAGAATCTTCTTTCAGAGATGGAATAAGAGGTTAGTCGAATATATAATATATAGTTGGCATCAAGAGCTGATGACAATTTGGAGGAAATTATGGCTAGTGTATATGAACAAAGACCATGGTTGAAAAACTACCCCAAAGGTGTACCATCCGACTTCAAAGAGCCCGAGGTTTCAGCACTTTCCCTCTTTGAGGAATCCGCCTCAAGATACCCTGAGGCGCCCGCCATTCACTACTTCGATAGCACCATTACTTATGGGGAGTTGGATTCATTGGCCAATAGCTTCGCAGTCGGGCTTGCTGAGCTAGGGGTTAGGAAGGGAGACCGAGTTATCCTTCAGCTCCAAAACGTGCCTCAACTCCTTGTCGCTCAGTATGCCATTTGGAAACTAGGAGCCATTGTAGTTCCCGTTAATCCGATGTATAAAGAAAAGGAGTTGGAATACTTCTTTAACGACTGCGGAGCAAAACTACTAATTACCATGGAATCTACTTACCAGGCAGCCAAGGGATTGGTCGGCAAGACGCCCTTGGAGAAGATAATCACCACTTCTGAGCTGGATTTCCTGTCCACGGAATATCCCGTCCCTGACATTCTTAAAGGTTACAAAAGGGGGAAACCTGCCGAAACCATTGATATGATAGAGCTTTTAGACAAATACCAGGGCGTTTCACCACCGAAGGTAAAGACTGCGCCGGACGATGTTGCTCACCTTATCTATACTTCGGGGACTACAGGTCCCCCAAAGGGTGCTATGAATGCAAATCGCAATATAGTGTTCAATGCTCATATCTATAAGACAGTATGCCATTTAGATAGGCAGGATAGAATACTGGGCATAGCTCCGCTCTTCCACGTCACAGGCACTATTGGCCATATGGCTATAGCATCCTTATTGGGAATACCAATCGTTATCTTCTTCCGTTTCGATTCTGGAGAGGTGCTTCGGCTTATTGAAAAGTGGCGTCCGACCATGACTGCAGGCTCTATAACAGTGTTCTTTGCTTTGAGGGATCACCCAGATTTCAGCAAGAGGGACTTATCCTCCTTAAGCAAAGCCATGAGTGGTGGAGCGCCAGTGCCGGCAGCGTTTGCGGAGAGCTTTAAACAGGCGACTGGCGTATATATCCATAACATTTATGGCCTTACTGAGACTACCTCCCCTTGCCATATGACTCCTATAGGAATGGAATCTCCCGTTGATGAGGAGAGTGGTGCCCTTTCCGTAGGGTTGCCAATACCAAGTAGCTGCGCAAAGATAGTAGACCTGGAAAGTGGTACCACAGAGTTACCCGTTGGTGAGGTAGGGGAGATAATCGTCAAAGGCCCCATGGTGGTGCCTGGTTACTGGGGGAAGCCTGATGAGACAGCTCATGCCATAAGGCAGGGCTGGCTATACACCGGGGATGTAGGCAAGATGGATGAAGACGGATGGTTTTATATTGTTGATAGAAAGAAAGATTTAATCAATGTTTCTGGCTTCAAGGTGTGGCCTAGAGATGTTGAAGATGTTCTTTATCAGCACCCGGCGGTCAGGGAAGCCTGCGTCATAGGCATTCCGGATTCATACCGAGGAGAGACAGTAAAGGCATTCGTCTCCTTAGTCGGAGGTCAAGAAGGCAAGGTAACTCCCGACGAGCTCATGCAGTTCTGTAAGCAAAGAATGGCAGCTTATAAGTACCCCAGAATTGTCGAGATAGTGTCAGAGATTCCTAAGACACAGACGGGGAAAATGTTACGACGCCAACTGAGAGACGAGGAATTAAAAAAGATGAAGAGTTGATACAAGGCGGGAGAGCCGCCTCATGGATTACTGAAATCACCCTGGGGAAAGGGTGAGTCATAAAAAATGGATTGAAAGGAGAAAAAGGTAAACAAAAAATTTGTACTACGTCCTCGAGGCTGTTTAAAAATGTAGTTGCCCAATTTATTGGGCAACGGAGCCTGATGAATCAGGCAACTACAAAAATTTGGGGGTGAAACATTCCTAAAATGCCCAAAGAGGAGGCAAATTATGAGATTTAGGGATAAAGTTGCCATAGTAACTGGTGGGGGCAGAGGAATAGGGAAAGCGATAGCACTCGCTTTGGCCCAAGAGGGTGCCAGGGTGGTAATACTAGACAAGCTGGAATCACAGTTGTTAGATGAACTGGTGAAGGAGGCGAAGACTGCCGGCGGGCAAATGATAGCCAGAAGAGTTGATATAAGAAATGAAGCCGATGTTGATGTGGCAGTTAAGGAGGTAATAAAGGAGTTTGGCAAAATAGATATATTGGTCAACAACGCAGGTATAGAGGTTAGGGCACCTGCAGAAGAGATGACCACTGAACAGTGGGATAGCGTTATGGATACCAACCTTAAAGCAGCATTTCTGCTTAGCCGAGCAGTGGGAAGGAATATGATTGAAAATAGAAGCGGCAGAATCATCAATATCTCCTCAATGGGAGGGCACGCGGCCATCCCGTTAATGGTGTCTTACAGTGTAAGCAAGGCTGGTATTTTGCAACTAACCAAGTCGCTGGCTGTGGAATGGGGGAAATACAACATCAATGTTAATTCGATAAGCCCTGGGGTAACAGAGACCCCCATGCTTTCCCAGTTGAGAATACAGGACCCCGAAGCTTTCAAGGCTAGGGAACAAAGAATACCCACTAAAAAAGTAGCCCAACCAGAGGATATTGCCAACGCCGTTCTTTTCTTAGCCTCACCAGAGGCAGATGGTATTAGTGGGGAAGATATCGGTGTTTGTGGAGCAATAATGGCTATTCATCCAGGGTATGTCTAATTTCTTTCCCTGGGGAATTCAGAATTGAAGGTTGTTTAAAAATGTAGTTGCCCGATTTATTGGGCAATTGAGCCTGATGAATCAGGCAACTACAAAAATTTGGGGGTGAAACATTCCTAAAATGCCGAAAATTGAACGGCCTAAATTGAGATAGGAGGTAAGAACAATGAGAAGCTCAGCAGAATACCGCGCAGGTCTGGAGAAGATGAAACCTAATCTTTATATAGGGGGTGAGAAAGTAGGCCGGGATGATGCCAGGATTAGGCCAGGCATAAATGTTATGTCCGTTACTTTCGACCTGGCGCAAGATTCAAATTGGGATGGCTTAATAACTGTGCCATCCTCTTTAACAGGGAAAAAGATTAATCGGTTTTCCCATCTTCCTCAAAACCCATATGACTTGATGCAGAAACAGAAGATGATTCGTTTAGCTACTCAAAGAGTTGGTGGTTGCATACAGAGATGCATGGGTCACGATGCCATAAATGCTCTTTCCATTTGCACTAAAGAAACGGATGATAAGTATGGAACAGAATATCATCGCAGGTTTATGGATTATTTGAGGAACTATCAAGAAAAGGATTTAACTGCCGCTTGTGCTCAGACAGATATGAAGGGGGATAGAATCAAAAGGCCTTCTGAACAACCAGACCCCGATGCCTATGTTCACATAGTTGATGTAAGGAATGATGGCATTGTAGTCAGGGGGGCAAAGATCTCCATAACGATACCGGCGTATGCTGATGAGATAATAGTGGTTCCAACACGTGCTTTGAGAGAGGATGATAAAGATTATGCCGTGGCATTTGCCATCCCAGCAGACTGGGAGCGTGTGAGGTTGATTACTCGCCCAGTTTGGGTGCGAGAGAGGGAAGTGATTAAGGCACCTTTCAGCGAATACGGCGTTTCAGATTCCGTTGTAGTCTTTGATGATACCTTTATCCCTAAAGAAAGAGTATTTATGTGTAAGGAGTGGGACTTTGGTAGGAGGCTTGCCCTACTTTTTGCTGATTCGCATAGGCATAGTTATTCTGGATGCAAACCTGCAGTATCCGATATATTATGTGGCGTAACAGCTCTAGTTGCAGAGGCGAACAATATTGCAAGAATTGACCACGTAAGGCAGAAGTTATCCGAGTTTGCCGGTGGCGCAGAACTGTCATATGCCGCTGGAGTAGCAAGTGCCGTCTATGGAGAGAAGACATCGTCAGGCACCTTCTTTCCCAATGCTATATATGCCAACGTGGGAAGAAGACTCATGGGAGAAACCATCTACCACGAATTCAACATATTAACTGAGGTAGCTGGTGGACTAGCAGTGACCTTGCCTTTTGAAGGCGACTTTTATGGCAAGGAAACCAAAAAAGACCTGGAAAAGTATATCGTGAGAAACCCTAAAATTTCTCCTGAGGACTCACACCGCATCTGGAGGTTAGTGGAGAATATGGCTGCTTCACCTATGAGTGCTTGGTACCAAATTGCTGGGGTTCATGGTGGTGGCTCCCCAATTATGGAAACAATTACACTAAATATTGAATATGATTATGAGTCAAAGAAGAACATAGCAAAATACCTTGCTGGCATTAATAAGGACTTAGACCAGTCAAAAGACCTGGGGGCAAAACCTACTTTTGGAGGCAGCCTGCTAGAAGAAGGTGCCCCATTAGAGAAATGAAATACTTAGAATCTCAAAATATGGCTGGGGTTCCTTATTGAAGCATCGCTCCAGGAAGGTTATTAAGAGAAAGGAGGGACTTATGAGCAGTGAGAGAAGAGAGTTATGTTTAGACAAGTTTCGTCTTCCAGGGAAAGTGGCTTTGGTTACTGGCGCCAGTCGGGGTATTGGTCGGGCTATTGCCCTGAATCTAGCAGAGGCGGGTGCAGATGTAGTGCTTGCCAGCCGCAAGCTGCCAGACTTGGAAGCTGTAGCTGAAGAAATAAGGGGCCTGGGGAGGAAAGCCCTGGCCGTGTCAGCCAATATTCGCCACCTGCCGGAAATGGATGAGCTGGTTAAGAAGGCGATAGAGGAATTTGGCCATATTGATATCCTGGTGAATGCTCCTGCGTCAAATCCAGTATTTGGCTCCGTATTTAATATAGATGAAAAGGTCTGGGATATAGTCCTAGGAACAAATTTAAAGGGGTACTTTTTCTTATCACAAGCAGTGGGCAAGGGGATGCGAGACAAAGGTGGTGGAAGTATCATTAATATCGCCTCATTAGAAGGGATAACTCCTATGGTGGGTACGGGAGTTTACTCCATAAGCAAAGCAGGTGTTATCATGCTTACGCAAGTGCTCGCTGAGGAATGGGGGCAGTATAACATCAGGGTAAATGCCATTGCTCCGGGACTTGTGAAGACTCGTTTTTCCGAAGCCTTGTGGAGCAATCCCACAATTCGTGGGGTATTTGAGGATAATACAGCTTTGGGGCGCATATCTGAGCCCGAGGAAATTGCTCATGCCGCTTTATTTCTGGCATCCGAGGCTTCGAGCTATGTGACAGGACAAACCATTATGTTAGACGGTGGTCATTTTGCTTCCGTTAAAACTTGGTTGACGACGATTGCCCCCAAGGAGTAGTCTCCTGCTTAAGCGAACGTTGTCCTATGCTTCTCCTGAGCATAAGCTGTTTGTAACAGCTCACGACATTCCTGTTGCGTGAATGAAAGTGTTGCCCAGCCAGCAAAGCCTGCTATGCACAGGGTAATTATAGCCTGACGGCTATTCAGTTCCAAGCAGGTCAGGGAAAGCCAGCGGTGGCTCAAACACATTTGCCGTGACTACTTAATAAAATGGTTTAAAATTGCAGTATAGAACCGAAAAAAGCTTCCACTTTTCAAATATTAGAGTATACTTATATTAGCGTTAAAATTGCCGAAGGGGGTGATGCCTATGAGTGTAGATGGGTCAGGCTGTGATGCCAAATTAGGACTGAAGTGAAAGGAGGTGAAAATGAAAGGAATTAAACTAGTACTGGTTTTGGGGTTAGTAGTGGTGTTAGCAGTAGCGTTTGCCCTACCTGGATGTGCTAAACCAGTGCCCACACCTACGCCCACACCTACGCCTACACCCACGCCTACATACCCACTGGGCAAAGAGGTGCTCAAAATAGGCGCTCAGGGTGTTGCCTCGGGAAGTAAGGCTGATTACGGCATTCAGATAAACTATGGAGGCATGATGGCTTGTGAGGAGATAAATGCTGCAGGTGGCATTCTGGGCAGTAAACTTGAGTGGAAGTTCATGGACTCTGAGCTATCCTCAGCCGTAGCAGTTAAGAATGCCCGATACCTCGTCACCGAGTGGGGAGCAGATTTCCTTACTGGCATAGATTCGAGTGGGGTTTCCGTGGCGCTAGCGCCCGTTATGGACGAGCTTGATAGGATTCTCATCATCGTTCATGGGGCAACCCATAAGCTTAACGAGGAAGCTATTTTCAAGGAAGGGCACAAGAATGTTTTCAGGATATCTGTCCCCACTTATCAAGACGGCATTTTATCAGGAAAAATCTTCGCACAGGACACAGAGATTAAAAGGGTTGCCTCTCTAGCCTGTGCTTATGCCTATGGTTACTCTACCTGGGAGATGTTCCAGGCAGCTATGTCAAAGGAGCGTCCAGATGTTAAATATGTGGCTGAGCAAGAAGCTGGTTTTAACTGCATGGACTTTACTCCCCAATTGACAGCAATCATGGCAGCAAAGCCAAACATGGTTATTGCCTCGCCATGGGGTGGTGAAGCAGTGATGATGTTGAGACAAGCAGCGCTGCTGGGTCTCTTTGACGACCCTGATTTTAAAGTCTGGTTCCAGTGCATGGGTGGCTCCATAGATTTGGCGGAGGCATTTGCCCCTGAGATCAAGGCAGATGTTTTTCATGGCAAGCTATGGGCTACTGCCCGGTATGTGTGGAATCAAACTGATAGGCCGGAAAATGTTGCATTTGTTACCAAATTCAGGGAGAAATTTGGTAGGTATCCCAATTACTCAGCGGCTAATACCTACACTGCTGTTTATGCCTGGAAGAAAGCTGTGGAGGAGACCAAGAGTCTAGACACAGCAAAATTGGTGAAGGCACTCGAAGGGATGACAGTCGAAGCTCCTGAAGGCACGAGGTATATCAGACCAGAGGACCACCAAGCTTGCTACTCCGTTCCCCTGGGCCGTTATACATACGATGCTGAGGTTTGCCCTAATGCTTATTTAACCGATCTAAAGTCCCTGCCTTGGGAGGAGTACTACCGCAGTCCGCCTGATTATGCGGTTCCCTGATTAAGCTATTCCGGAATAAATGCTGTGGATGCAGCCTGCGGAGGAGCTGCAGGTACTGCGGCTCCTCCGCAGAGTGAGGAGTGAGCAAATTTTCTGCCGCCACCCGAAGCCTAAAATAAGGGAGGATATAAGATGTAATGGTATCTAGCATTCTTTTCCAAATGCTGGGCGGGCTGAGCAGCAGTATGTTTTTATGGCTGATTGCCGCAGGTCTTACTTTAGCTTTTGGGGTATGTGGCGTTTTGAACCTAGCCCATGGCTCCTTATACATGCTGGGTGCTTACTTTTCCTTTACCTTTTATCAATCTCTGGGGATGAACTTCTGGTTGGCTATAGTTTCAGCCATTATTGGTGTAGGGATTGTAGCCTTCCTATTGGAGCGGTTTCTTCTCCGCCATCTCTATCCTGAACCTCTCCCATTTCAACTCATATTAACCTTTGCCTTTATCCTTATTTTGAATAATGCCGTGCAGCTCGGTTGGGGCACTATGCTCCTTGTTCCTGCAATGCCCAGTTATTTTGTAGGCACCGTGCCTGTATTGGGCAGACCGTTTCCTATTTATAATCTGTTCATCATTGGTGTAGGTTTTGCTGTATTTGCTATTGTTTGGCTTGTTTTGGGCAAGACATGGTGGGGGAAGCAAGTAACAGCTTCTGCCTCGGACAGGGAGATGGCAGGTGCATTAGGCATAAATATTCCCACAATATTCACCACGGCATTTATATTTGCTGCTGCCCTGGCTGCCTTTGGAGGGGCTCTGACTACACCCGTCCGAGTATGCCTTCCAGGCACGGGAGAAGGGGTGATAGTACAAGCTTTTGTGGTAACTGTAATAGGAGGGTTAGGAAATCTAAAGGGCGCCTTAATAGGAGCGATAATCGTCGGAGTAGTAAGCGCCATATTTACATTAGTTGCTCCTTTCTTTGAGCTCTTCGCCATGTATGCCATAATGGCTGTAGTTCTACTCATACGACCGCAGGGAATATTTGGAGGTGCGGCATGAGTAAACTCAAGAATTCCTTAGACTTCACACTAAAGCGGAAGCGTGTCCCATTTGCTCTACTGATAGCATTTATTATCTTCCTATTTATCCTTCCTCAATTTGGCGGAGATTATGCTCTATACTTGGTAATGAGAATCCTGATGTTCTGCCTGCTTGCTTTAAGTGTTAATCTTCTTTTAGGATATACAGGGCTGCTCTCTTTTGGACAAGCCGCGTTCTATGCCATTGGAGCTTATGCCTGCGCCCTGATTCTTATGGGTATGGAGTCACCATCTCTATTTGCCGGCTTATTTGGTGCGCTTGCCATTGTCGCTGTAGCATCTCTTATCCTGGGCTTCTTTTGCCTCAGGCATACAGATATTTATTTCGCTATGATTACATTGTGCTTTGGGATGATGATATATGCCTTAGCAGAAAAGTGGATTAGTGTCACCGGCGGTGATGATGGTTTGATGGGCATACCAAGAGCTCCTCTAGCAATACCACACCTCTTCAGCCTCAATATGGCTCCATTGGGAAATTACTATTACTTTGTCCTTATTCTTTCCCTAATAGCCATATTTGTTTTCTACCGAATTATTCACTCACCTCTAGGATTATCATTCCAAGGTATTCGGGATAGCGAAAGCCGAGTTAGCTTTACTGGCATCTCGGTAAAGAACACCCGTTTGCTTTGCTATGTTATAGCTGGACTATATGCCGGGTTGGCAGGAGCGCTCTTTGCACCTATGGAGCAAACCTTAACACCCGGGGTCAGTCATTGGGGTACTTCTACCGAGCCCATAATAGCCGTCCTTATCGGAGGTATGTCTTTTGCTGGTCCTCTAGTTGGGTCTGTGATTTTCTTCCTGGTAAAGGATATTATACTTCGGTACACCATATACTGGATGCTTCCTCTTGGGATAATAGTAGTAATTCTGGTGATGACGCTGCGGGGAGGCGTGATGGGCACGCTGGAGAGAGGCTTATTGCCGTGGATGAGGTCACGCTTTAGCGGAAGGGAGGATTGATGAGCGAAATGCTGAGGGTTAAAGGATTAACGAAATATTTTGGTGGCTTTCTTGCTGTTGACAATGTGAGCTTGAATTTCAAGCCAGGTGTGCTTACCTCAATAATTGGTCCTAATGGCGCCGGCAAGACCACCTTGATCAACCTTTTAACAGGTAACTTGCGTCCGAATAGGGGAAAAGTCTTCTTTAAGGATAAGGACATTACCCGCCTCCCGACTGAGAAAAGAGTTAAACGGGGAATAAGCCGCTCATTCCAGATAATGACTATCTTCCCCAGCTTAACCGTAAAACAGAATATCCAGCTTCCCGCCCTGTCTCTTCTGGGGGAAAATCGAGGATTTTGGTCCAGAGCCGATGACTACCACGACGCAATGGAGTGGGTGGAGGGAATGCTGAAAGAGGTGATGCTTTGGGACAAAAAGGATGTGCTTGCTGGAGAGCTATCTCACGGTGACATGAGGCTTTTAGAGATGGGCATTGCTCTTACTCCTAAACCTGAGTTGTGTTTCTTAGATGAGCCTTCATCTGGCATGAACCCAGTGGAGAGGGCTAAGGCCTTAGAGCTCATAAAGAGATTAGCTACTAAAGGGGAGACAACTTTTATCATTGTGGAACACGATATGGACGTAGTCTTTTCCCTTTCTGAAAGGATAGTTGTGATGAATAGGGGGGGAATACTTGCTGATGGAGAGCCTGAACAAATTAAAGAAAACAAAGAAGTAAGGGGGGTTTATTTAGGAGAGGAGGTTTAACCATGATTGTTCTGGAAGTAAGCGATATCGTTACGTTGTATGGGAAAAGCTTGGTGCTTGATGGGGTATCATTGAATGTGGAAAAGGGAGAGGTAGTGGCTCTGCTAGGAAGGAATGGGGCAGGGAAAACTACCACAATGAGGAGTATCATGGGCTTAACCCCCCCTCGCTCGGGAAGCATAAAATTCAAAGGTGTGGAGATAGCTGGTAAGCAACCTTTTGAGATTGCTAGACTGGGAATAGGCTATGCTCCTGATGACAGGCGGATATTCTCCAGTTTCACCGCCGAAGGAAATCTGCTGCTAGCTGGCAAGCTAGCTAGGAAAAACGGTGAACGTTGGACAACCGAAAAGGTATATCAACTTTTCCCCGCTCTCAAGCCCCTACAATCTCGTAAGGGTGGATTGCTAAGTGGTGGTGAGCAAAAGATGTTAGCCATGGGTCGGGCTTTGATGGAAAATCCAGAATTATTGCTGATTGATGAACCAGTTGAGGGCCTGGCTCCTTTGGTGGTAAAGGCCCTAGCCGAGACGATAATAGAAATTAAGAAGGCTGGTGTTACCATTTTTGTGGCTGATCAAAATTTCAGGTTCTGTCGAAAAATAGCTGACCGTGGGTATATAATCGACAGAGGGGTTATTCGATTCCAAGATGAAATGGAGAGGATCTGGCAGAACGAGGAAGTAGTAAGAAAATATTTGGCAGTCTGAGGAAATATGGTGGCTATTAGTCCGTGGAAGCGATTTATCAAGCTGTCCAGAAAATCCGAGTATTATGAGGAACTCTGCCATATCGATATCTATGACAGGACAAACCATTGTGTTAGACGGCGGCCATTTTACTTCCGCTAGAACTTTGTTATCGACGATTACCCCAATGGAGTAGTCGCCTGCTTAAGCGAACATCATCTTATGGTTCTCCTAAGTATAAGCTCTCTCCAACAACTCAAATGTCCGTGTTACGTGAATAGAAAATGTTGCCCAAGAGGCCTGTGAATCCTCTAGCAGTAGAGGCACTAAAACTTTGATGATTGCCTTACTTGTTTTGAGAATTTCTGAAGACGAAATAACAGCAACGAAGATAATCTTGAAAGATTGCTTAATATCACTTAACTTATCATAAGCCAAAAACATCCAATTAAGGAGGGAGGAATGCACGGGTTTTACAACAAAGTATTACATGTCAATCTTAATCACAAGTCATTTAAAGAGGAGTCCATTGACGATGAAATTTACAGGACATTTTTGGGAGGTAAAGGCCTTGGCACCTATCTTCTCTTGGACAACACAAAGGCAGGAGTTGACCCTTTATCAGAAGACAATGTACTTATTTTCGTTATAGGACCGGCTACAGACACAAAAGTTTGGGGGTCATCCAGGTACGGAGTATATACAAAGTCTCCCTTAACTGGATTATATACTGAATCTTATGCTGGGGGTAGGGTTGCTGAATCAATGAGCAAAGCAGGTTATGACGCAATTGTAATGGAAGGAGCTTCTAAGAACCCTGTTTATCTTGAGATTTCCAATGGAAATGTGGAATTTCACGATGCCCCTCATATTTGGGGTAAGAATACTTATGAAACAGAGGATATTATACAGCGAGAAGTGGGGGTAAAAAATGCCGGAGTTGTTGTCATAGGGCCAGCAGGTGAAAACTTGGTAAGATTTGCTGTGATCGAGAATGATTATTGGAGAGCAGCTGGCAGGACTGGAGCCGGTGCCGTAATGGGCTCCAAGAAGGTCAAGGGCATTGCTTTCCACGGGAATAAGGAGAAAGGAGTAGCAAACCGCGATCTGCTTAAGAAATTCTGGGAAGAAACAAGAGATAAAGGTAAGGAAGATCCCGGGGCGAAGAAGTACAGGGATGAGGGGACACTTCAGTTGGTACCTTTGACGAATAAAGTTGGTGCATTTCCCACAAAGTATTGGTCTTCGGGGACATATGATAAGTGGCAAAACTTAACCATAGAGGCGGTAAGGGAGAAATGCAGGGTGAGATCAAAAGCATGCCCAAAATGTTTTCTCGCTTGTGCAAAGTTAGCCGAGATACTTGAAGGGAGACATAGAGGATTAAAAATTGAAGGACC
>Ga0209121_10002196_pt1 | contig 19994 bp, 16 predicted proteins | sample Cruoilmetagenom3_FD_187292 | JGI IMG/M metagenome (GOLD analysis project Ga0209121, IMG submission 187292) | Oil polluted marine microbial communities from Coal Oil Point, Santa Barbara, California, USA - Sample 3 (SPAdes) (version 2) | ecosystem: Environmental > Aquatic > Marine > Oil seeps ...
ACAGGCGATTTTACTCATCCGGTCTGGTTAGACAGTTTAAAGAGAACTCTTTCTCCTGAAGAAGACGGGCTTTACCGATTCAGAAATACTTTGTTTATTCTAACTACAGAGGTAAATAATATCTTTTATGCTCATGGGACCACCCACAAAATTCATAATTTGATTTTCGCGCCCAGCTTCGATGTGGTGGAGAAAATAAATAAAGAACTGGCCAGGTTTGGAGATTTGCACTCCGATGGACGTCCTACTTTGAAGATGGAAGCAAAGGATTTAGTAGAGACCGTTCTAGGCATAGATGAGGATGCTTTCATTGTCCCTGCTCATATCTGGACTCCCTGGTTTTCCTTGTTTGGGGCTAATTTTGGATTTGATTCTATTGAGGAATGTTTTGGAGAATACACAAAGTATATCTATGCTTTGGAGACAGGCCTGAGTAGTGATCCCCAGATGAACTGGCGAGTTTCCAGCCTGGATAGATTCGCCCTCATCTCCAATTCTGATGCTCATTCTCCGTCCAAATTAGGAAGAGAAGCCAATGTCTTTTCTCACAGAATAGGCTATAAGGATATCAAAAAGATTTTAAGAGAAAAAAATAAGGAAAAATTCCTCTACACAGTCGAGTTTTTCCCGCAGGAAGGAAAATATCATTATGATGGTCATCGCGGGTGCGGCCTTTGCTTTTCTCCCGGAGAGAGTCGAAAGTATAAAAATCTGTGTCCTAAATGTGGTCGACCATTAACCATAGGAGTAATGCATCGAGTGGAGACTCTGGCAGATAGGGATGAAGGCTTCAAGGGAACTGAAGATAACATTCCTTTTAAACATCTCATCCCTCTATTGGAGATCATCGCTGGGGCTCTAGGTCAGGGGGTTGATACCAAGGCTGTGGAGGAGCGATATAGGGGAATTACTCAGCGGCTGGGGGGTGAGTTTAAAGTATTGTTGGAGCTACCAGAGAACGAACTCTCTCGATCAATATCTTCTAAGATCGTAAAGGGTATAATGCGGGTAAGAAAGGGAAAGGTAAAGATAAAATGTGGTTATGACGGGGTTTATGGGAAGGTGAGTGTATTTGACGAGGAAGAGAAAAGCTCAGGGAAACAGCTCGATCTTTTCTAACAATTTGACTTCTTGACATTCTTCTTCAGTTACGTATTATGTAGCTATTCACCATTTTTTTATTTTACCAAAAGGGGTAATGGATGAGACTTTCCCAATATTTATTTTCTACCTCTAAGGAGTCCTCCAAGGACGCGGAGCATTTGAGCCACAAATTGATGCTCAGAGCGGGTTTGATAAAGAGATTTGCCGCTGGCATATATTCCTTTCTTCCTTTAGGATACAGAGTTTTAGCTAAAATTAGTTCCCTTATTGAGGATGAAATGGATCAGACTGGAGCGCAACGGTTGCTCCTTCCTTTTCTTCAACCGGCTGATCTATGGAAAAAAAGTGGAAGGTGGGAAAATTACGGAGAAGAGCTTGTTCGCTTTGAGGATAGAAAAGGGGCAGAGTTTGCTTTAGGACCCACCCATGAGGAAATGATAACTCAGTTGGTGAAAGAAGAGATAAGTTCTTACAAAAGACTTCCTTTAATACTTTATCAGATTCAGACGAAGTTTAGAGATGAGCTAAGACCACGGGGTGGAGTAGTTCGAGCAAGAGAGTTTTTGATGAAGGATGCCTATAGCTTCTGTCGAAATGAAGAAGAATTGGTCTCAGTTTACCAGAAAATAAAAAAAGCTTATGAAAAAATATTCACTCGCTGTGGATTGGATTACAGAGTAGTAGAGGCTGATACCGGTCCTATAGGAGGTAAAGTCTCCGAGGAATTCATTGCTCTGGCTAGCTCGGGTGAAGATAAAATTGTGCTGTGCGAGCACTGTGGGTATGTGGCAAAACTGGAAAAGGCTGAATATGAGCCACGACAGGAACCTCAAGCTGAACTCGAACCAATGAAGGAGGTCTGCACTCCCAATACCAGAACCATTAGAGAAGTAAGTCAATTTCTCCATTGTAGATCCGGGGACATTTTAAAGACCATTTTTTATCAGACCGAAAAAGGTTTGATAGCTGTCTTAATTAGAGGTGATCACCAGATAAATGAGGCAAAGCTAAAAGCTCTCTTAAGGGTAAAAAACCTTGAAATAGCGCCGAACAATTTAATTAAGGAAGAAATTGGGGTAGAACCTGGATTCACTGGACCAGTCGGACTTGACAAATACAGACTAATTGCAGACAATACAGTAATGAGAAGTCGGAATCTAGTTGCGGGAGCTAACCAAAAAGATACGCATTTGTTAAACGTTAATGCTGGCAGGGATTTTCAACCTACTATAATTGGAGACATAGGGTTTCCTCTCGCCGGGGATGTGTGTCCGTTCTGTAAGAGTCGGATGGAGGCAAGGAGGGGAATTGAGATAGGTCATCTTTTCCAACTGGGAGAAATCTACAGTCGGTCTCTTAAGGCTACTTTTTTAGATGAAAAGGGAAAGGAAAATTATTTTGTTATGGGTTGTTATGGGATTGGAGTAAGCAGGCTTCCTGCCGCAATAATAGAACAAAACCATGATTCTCAGGGTATCATTTGGCCCCTAGAAATTGCTCCCTTTCAAGCCATAGTAATACCGACCTCGGAGAAAACATTTAAGGTAGCGCAGGAGGTTTGTCAGGACCTAAAAGATCAGGGGGTAGAAATATTATGGGATGACCGGGACTTAAGCGCCGGTGTAAAATTTAATGATGCAGACCTTGTTGGTATTCCCTTTAAGTTAATTGCGGGTGACACCTTTCTAGAAGAAGATAGGATCGAAATTAAAACTCGTCGAGAGGCAAAGATTGAGAAAGTCAGAAAAAGTATGATTTCCCAGCGAATGAAAGAGCTGATCCAAAATGCAAAGTAGTGAATTCTTCTTTCTTTTAGAGCGTATAGGAAGAGAAAGGGGTCTTTCGTCCGAGGTCCTTTTAGAGAGCGTTAAGGAGGCTTTAACCTCGGCTTACAAGAAAAAATATGATCGGTCACCTCGGAACTTGAGAGTGATTCTGGACGAAGGAAAAGGAAAAGTTCAGGTTCTGGTGGACAAAGAGATAGTAGAAAAGGTGACCAATTCTGGAACAGAAATTTCTCTGGAAGAAGCTCGGAAAATCAATGACAAGATAAAATTGGGAGATCAGGTAGAAATAGAGGTTAATCCTTTCCATTTTAGTAGAATTGCTGCCAGTACTGGCAAGTACGTAATGATGCAGCAGATCGTGGAGATGGAGAAGGATCTTCTCTATGAAGAATTTAAGAAGCGCGAAGGAGAAATAATTAGTGGGACCGTGAGGTATAGAGCTGGTCATTTTATTCTCATTGATCTGGGTAAGACGGAAGGAATTCTCCCTGAAAGAGAACAGTTGTTAAACAGAGAATATCGACAGGGCGAACGGGTTAGGGCTTATATCCTGAAGGTTACCCGTGAACCTAAAGGCCCGCGTATTATTCTTTCTCAGACTCACCCCAATTTTCTGAGGGGACTTTTCGAGTTGGAAGTGCCAGAAATAGAGGAAGGAATCGTTAAAATTAGACAGATAAAGCGAGATGCAGGAAGAAGAGCTAAGGTAGTTGTAGAATCAGGGGAGAAGAGGGTGGACGCAGTGGGAGCCTGTGTAGGCTTGCGAGGCTCTCGAATTAAGGCTATCTTGCGAGAACTAGAGGGAGAGAGGGTTGATATAATAAGGTACAGTGAGGACCTTTCTGCTTTTATAAAAAATTCTCTTAAACCAGCGGAAGTTAAGCAAGTTAAGCTTGATGAGGCGGATAAGGAAGCAAAGGTTATCGTGGCTGATGATCAACTTTCCCTGGCCATCGGGAGCAATGGAGAAAATGTGAAATTAGCAGCTAAATTAACGGGGTGGCAGATTGACATTCGGTCTGTGGGCCAGATAGAGGAAGAGTCAGCCTTTCTGAGAGAACTTACTGGAGTAGGTGAGAAGACCTTGATCTCCTTAAAACAGGCCGGTTTTCTAACCCATAAAGATATTATTAGAGGAGGGGTTGAGGGATTGTGCAAGGTCTCAGGAATTGGACCTAAACTAGCCGAGAAAATTTTTGAGAGAGCCAAGGAAATAACCAGTAGATCTTAAAGGTCAAAGAAAATGATACGAGTATATCAATTAGCCAGAAGATTAAACTTATCCACCAGTAGGCTTTTAAAATTACTTACTAGTTTAGGGATTGAAGCCAAAAGCAGCCTGAGCGGTCTGTCCTCAAAGGAGGCTAGACAGCTAGAGGAATTGGCATTAAAGAAGAAAAAACCCTCCTCTAAAGCAAAGAAACTTCTTTCCCGGGTTCCTGTAGTGACCTTGTTGGGCCATGTGGATCACGGTAAGACCTCTCTTCTGGATGCTATACGCCGGACGGCTGTAGCTGAGGACGAGGTGGGTGGGATCACTCAAAGAATTGGAGCTTCAGAGGTGGAGTTTCAGGGAAAAAAAATAGTTTTTATTGACACTCCTGGCCACGAGGCATTTACAGCTATGCGGGCGCATGGAACTCAAGTTACTGATATCGTGGTTCTGGTAATCGCTGCTGATGATGGAGTTATGCCTCAAACAGTCGAAGCAATCGATCATGCTCGAGCAGCTAAAGTTCCTATTGTAGTTGCTATAAATAAGATAGATAAGAGTGAGGCCAAACCAGACCAGGTCAAAAGGCAACTCAATAAATATGATTTAACTCCCGAAGAGTGGGGAGGAAAGACCATCTGTGTGGAGGTCTCCGCCTTAACCAGGCAGGGATTAGATGAACTGTTGGAGATGATCTTTTTGGAAGCAGAAATGCTTGAGCTAACTTCAGATCCTGACGGGGATTTCAAGGCGGTAGTAATCGAGGGGGAAATGGATCGTCAGAAAGGTCCCTGCTCTACTTTATTGATTCAGGAGGGCATTCTAAGAATAGGAGATGGTCTGGTGGGGGGATCGAGTTTTGGGAAGGTGAGGGCTTTAATTAATTGGAAGGGGAAAAAGTTAAAAGAAGCGCATCCTTCCACACCGGTAAGAGTTTTGGGACTATCCAACATAGGAACTCCCGGAGGTGTATTTAGAAAAGTTGAAAGTGAGCGAAAGGCTCGTCAGTTAGCGGAAGAGGCCAGGAAAGAAGAAAGGGCAAAGAGCTTAACCAAAAGAGATAAGGTAACTTTGGAAAGTCTTTACCAGGATGAGGCGAAGGAAAAGAAGGCTCTCAATATTATCTTGAAGACAGATACTCAGGGCTCGTTAAAAGCTCTCATGGATGTTTTGAACAATTTAGAAGATGAGGAGGTGAAGATAAATGTAGTTCATGGGGGAATAGGGGAAGTAAATAAATCCGATGTTCTCCTCGCCGCTGCTTCAAAAGGTATAGTAATTAGTTTCAATGTAGGGATAGTTTCGGAGAGCCGCACCTTAGCTAAAGATGAGAGGGTAGATATAAGATCCTATCAGGTTATCTATGAAATGGTTGATGATGTCAAGGAGAGTATGCAAGGTCTTTTAGAACCCCAGTATGAAGAGGTAGAGATAGGAGAAGCTGAAGTTCGGAATACTTTTAGAATCCCAAAAGTAGGAGTTGTGGCAGGTTCTTACATTACGACAGGTAAAATGGTTAGGGGAAGCAAAGTCAAAATTTTTCGAGGGGATGAAATGGTGGGAGAAGGTGTGGTTAGTAGTCTTAAACGTTTTGACAAAGATGTAAGTGAGGTCCTCACAGGACTAGAGTGCGGAGTAAATGTAGAAGGTTTTAACGAGGTAAAAAAAGGCGATCTAATTAAAGTTTACGAAACAAGAAGAGTTCGTTAAGTAAAAAATGGTCATAGGAATTTTAGAGCTGGAAATTAAGTTATTTTCCAGTAATTCTTTGAAGGAGAAGCGGCGGGTCATAAAAAGCTTAATTGACCGCATACGCAATAATTTTAATGTCTCTGTCTCTGAAATCAGACATCAGGATCTGTGGCAAAGAGCAGGTTTGGGTATAGCCCTTTTGAGTAGCGAGGGAAGGTTTGCTCAGCGTATGTTGTCTAGGATTGTTAACTTTGTCAAAGAAGATAAAAAGATCTCCCTCATAGATTCCAAGATGGAGATAATGTAAGAAAATGGGGACGTGATTATTTTTTCTAATTCGCTCTTCCGGCAGTGCAATTAGTTTCTCTCCAAAAAATAATCACGTCCCCATTTTTAGGTAAGGATCATGAATGGACTATTATTGATAGACAAGCCCAAAGGGTTGACTTCTCATGATGTGGTGAAGAAAATTAGGCAGATCTTCAAGGTAAGGAAGGCAGGACATACCGGAACACTGGACCCGCTAGCCACTGGGCTTCTCTTGATATGCCTGGGCCGGGCTACCAAGCTGAGCCGTTTTCTACAGGATCTGGACAAAACTTATCAAGGCGAGATGATTTTTGGCATGACAACCACCAGTTTTAATGGTCAGGGAAAGGTGGTAGAGGAGAAAGACGCCGGGTCTCTGTCTAAAGATAAAGCCGAGGAGCTTTTTGCTCGTTTTAGAGGGAAAATAATCCAGACTCCTCCTATGTTTTCTGCTATTCACTGGAAGGGAAAGAGACTCTATGAAATAGCCAGAGATGGACTGGAGGTTGAGCGTCCACCAAGGAAGATCCAGATTTATGAGCTTGAGTTACTGGATTTTGTCTCTAATCGTCATCCTAAAGTAAAGTTTAGAGTTTGTTGCTCTAAAGGGACTTATGTCAGGAGTTTATGTGCCGATATAGGGAAGGTTTCTGGTTTTGGAGCCTACCAGGCTGCGCTTTGTCGGACTAAGGTGGGCCCTTTTGATTTAAAGCAAGCCAAGACATTGAAGGATTTAGAGGAAAAAGTAGCCAATGGTAAAGAGGAAGAAATTATTTTTTCTTTGGAAGACGCTTTACCGCACCTGCCTCTTGTCAGGATAAAACCTGGAGTGGAGAAGATAGTCAAGTGGGGCAGGCCTCTATATTTATCTCATCTGGATTTCTTACCCCATGGGTTAGGAAAAGGCGATAAGGTTCGATTATGCAGTCAAGAGGGAGAGCTTCTGGCAGTAGCCATAAGTCTGCAAGAAGAATCTCATTTTTGTAAAGATAAGATAGGCTTTAAATATCTGAGAGTACTGATTTAAGATGGAGGTCAAAAGAAAATTCCCCCCCAGGGAAAAACTGGGGCACATTATTTTTACAATCGGTTTTTATGATGGAATTCATAAGGGGCACCAAAAGATTCTTAGCCAGCTAGTTAAAGACGCAAAGTTGAAGGGAGGGAAAAGCTGTGTGATTAGCTTTGCCTCCCATCCTTCGGAATTTTTCTCTGGCCTGTCTTTGCCTCTCCTGACCACCTGGGAAGAAAAGAAGAAAATTCTTGCCGAATCAGGTATAGATTTACTGTTTATTTTACCCTTTACCTCTAATTTTGCTTCTCTTTCTCCGTATTCCTTCATGAAACAATTAAGTAATAATTTAGAGATTGAAGAAATGGTGGTAGGGGAAGATTTTGCATTTGGCAAAGATAGAAAGGGAGATGTGAGGTGGCTAAAAGAGGCAGAAAATGAGTTTAAATACAAACTCAAGGTGATTCCTCTTCTCAAAATAGAAAAGAAAAAACTGAGCAGCTCTTTAATTCGTCAATGGTTAAAAGAAGGAAAGATAGAAAAAGCTAGCCAATGGCTGGGTCGATATCCTACTATTCTTGGCAGGGTGGTGAGGGGAAAGAGACGAGGTCGAGTTCTTGGCTATCCCACAGCCAACCTGGAACCTTATCCCCATAAGCTTTTACCTGCCCCAGGGGTATATGCCGGCAGGATCACTTTAAGGGGGGACCTTTACAAGGCGATAATAAACGTGGGGGGTAAGCCGACTTTTGCTGATAGTTCTTTTGGGACCGAGGTACATATAATAAAATTTAAGGGGAACATTTATGGGGAGTCGATTAAAATTGAATTGGTTAACAAAATTCGGAGAATAGAAAAGTTTGCCTCCTTTTCTTCCTTAGCGGAAAGAATAAAGAAAGATAGCGAAGAGGCAGACAGGATTCTGGAGGGATTCAACTGGCTTTCATGAAGGAAAAAAGTTGTGTAAAATTGCTTAAAAACAAATGTAAAGCAGACAGCTACGAAAAGCTAATGGCGTTGGACAATCCAAAGCTTGTTGATTTTGTAGCAAAATATGTGGAGCATTGTAATCCTACTTCTGTTTTTGTCTGCACGGATTCTGCTGAAGACGCTCAGTATATTAGAAACAAGGCATTAGAAAATGGGGAGGAAGGAAAGCTTGCCATTGAAGGCCATACAGTCCATTTTGATGGATATAATGACCAGGCAAGGGATAAAGATAAAACCAAGTTACTTGTTCCTCCTGATATGAATCTTGGTGCCCATATTAATGTAATAGATCGAGGAAAGGGGTTTAAAGAAGTTCATGAATACCTGAAAAATATTATGGAAGGAAAAGAAGTGTATGTTTGTTTCTTCTGTCTGGGTCCAGTAAACTCTGAGTTCTCAATTCCATGTGTTCAGATAACCGATTCAAGCTATGTTGCCCACAGTGAAGGCATTCTTTATAGAAGTGGATACGGGGAGTTCAAGAAAATCGGGGATTCCCATGAATTTTTCAAATTTGTTCACAGTGCAGGTGTTCTGGAAAATGGGGTAAGTAAAAATATTGATAAGCGGAGAATATATATAGATATAAAAGAAAATGTAGTTTTCAGTACAAATACTCAGTATGGTGGAAATACTATCGGACTTAAAAAACTGGCTATGCGGTTGGCCATCCACAAAGCTTCAGAGGAAGGGTGGCTGACTGAGCATATGTTCATTATAGGGGTTCACGGTCCAGGCGGGCGGGTGACCTACTTTACAGGCGCTTTCCCCAGTGCATGTGGTAAAACTGCCACTTCCATGTTAAAAGGTGAGACCATTGTCGGTGATGATATAGCATTTTTGAGGAAGAAAAATGGAAAGGTTCGTGCTGTAAATGCTGAATATGGAATATTTGGAATTATCAGAGGTGTTAATTCAAAGGATGATCCCTTAATCTGGGAGGCTCTCAATTCTTCTGGAGAGATAATTTTCTCTAATGTTCTCGTAACCGACGATAGGATTCCATACTGGCCTGGAAAAGATGGGGATATTCCCCAAAAGGGTATTAATCATTCTGGAAAGTGGACTGTCGGCAAAAAGGATTCAAAGAGTAACGAGATACCTCTGTCCCACAAGAATGCCAGATATACCATTTGTATAAGTGGGTTAAGAAATTGTGATCCAAAGCTAGACGATCCTCGAGGAGTAGTAGTAGGTGGAATAATTTATGGGGGTAGAGATTCTGACACATTGGTACCGGTGCAGCAGGCCTTTGATTGGAGCCACGGAATATTGACAATGGGTGCAACATTAGAGTCAGAAACCACAGCAGCAACTCTTGGAAAAGAAGGCATAAGAAAGTTCAATCCTATGTCTAATCTTGATTTTTTGTCAATTAATGTTGGTAAATATATCCATAATAATCTTGAATTCGGCAATGCTATAGATAGGCTACCGTCTATCTTCTCCGTTAACTACTTTTTGAAAGATAAGAATGGCAAATATATGAATGCGATGAATGATAAGTATGTCTGGGTTAAATGGATGGAGCTACGTGTTAACGGGGATGTGGATACAATTAGAACGCCAACGGGTTGTATCCCCAAATATAAGGACCTTAAAAGATTATTTAGAGAAGTTCTTGATAAAGACTATGCTGAAAAAGATTATGTGGAGCAGTTCACATTAAGAATTCCAGAGAATCTTGCCAAAATCGAAAGGATTGTCAAAATCTACCAAACAAAAGTTCCCGACGCTCCAAAGATTTTGTTTAAAACCCTTAAAGAGCAGAAACAGAGATTAGAAACTGCCAGAGCAAAATACGGAGATTATGTAGCTCCAGGGGTATTTGATAAAACAGCTATCAGGAATTAGTGGTGAGTGGTAACTGGTCACTGCAAAGGTTGCAGAATGTGCAGAGATGAATCAAAAAGTGAAAAGAAGACTCTTTGGTAAAGAAATTTATCATTACTTCTGTTTAGAGTCCACCAATAAAGTTGCCTATTTGCTTGCCAAAAAAGGAGCAGAAGAAGGGACACTGGTGGTAGCTGATGAGCAAACTCAGGGAAAAGGAAGGGGGGATCATTACTGGTATTCTCCTCAAGGGGGGTTATGGTTTTCTCTTATTTTACGACCTCACATGGTTTCTTCCGAAGTTTCCCGGCTGAGCATCCTGGGAGCCGTAGGAATTGCTCTGAGTATAGATAGACTATTTCCTCTGCTTGAGGTGCGGATTCGATGGCCTAACGATGTGGTGATAAAGGGCAAAAAGGTGGCAGGGGTGTTAGTCAAAGCGAGAACTGAAAGATCCGACGTGAACTTTGCCATCATGGGCATAGGAGTTAATCTGAATATTGGGGAATTTCCTTCGCCCCTTTCTTTTATAGCAACCTCATTGATCAAGGAAACCGGACACTCAACCTCAAAGAAAAGGTTCCTTGAATGTGCGTTAGAAGAGCTAGAAAGTCTATATTTTTCCTGTCAAGTCAATGTTCCCATACTTTTAGAAAAAGCTCGCTTATTTTCATCTTTACTGGGCCGGCAGGTGGAGGTGGTAACTACTGAAGGAAAGTTTCGAGGTCTAGCACAGGATTTAGATGAGGATGGTGGATTGATCCTGAGGTTAGAGAGTGGAATGCACAAAAAGATCGTTCCTGAGGAAGGATATATCAAGGAAAGGCCCCAAAAGATATGAATCTGGTTATTGATATAGGTAATACGGTAGTCAAGGCAGGAGTTTTTGAAAAAAAGAATCTAATACTCACCGGAGAGTTTGCCGCCCAACCCAGAAAAGAGCTTGATGAATGGGGGATCTTACTTTCCAGTTGGATAGGAGAGTTTGGCAGAGAAATTAAGATAAGTAAAGCAATGATCTGTTCCGTGGTCACTTCGGTGGTTTCTCCTTTAAAGAAGGCAATAGAGAAGTATTTTAGAGTATCTGCTTTTGAAGTAGAGGTGGAGAAAGTAGGAATACCTCTTTTGTGTGATAATCCCTGGGAGGTAGGAGCAGATAGAATAGCCAATGTAGTTGCTGCGGCACAGTTGTATTTACTTCCGGCCATTGTGATAGATTTTGGAACTGCTACTACCTTTGATGTGATCTCAGAAAAAGGAGAATATCTGGGGGGAGTTATAGCTCCGGGCGTAAGAACTGCTATGGAGAGTCTGGCCGAGAAGACGGAAGCTTTGTTCCCGGTAGACTTTAAAAAGCCAGCATCCATAATTGGAAAGAATACCAAAGATGGTTTAGGGGCAGGGTTATTTTATGGGTGTCTTGGTGAAGTAAGGGAGATCATCAGAGGAATAAAAAAGGAGCTGGGAAAAGAGGTAAAAGTCATAGCCACGGGTGGGATGGGGCTTTTGTTAGGGGAGGAGTGTGCAGAGATCGATGAGGTTGATCCTGTACTAACTTTAAAGGGACTAAATTTTATAGTAGAGAAACGGCCTGATATTCCTTGAGGCCAGGGGAAGATAATGGATTTTTCTCAGGATCCGAAGTACTGAGATCTAAATAAATCATGAAAATTCTTCTTCTATATGTCTCATCCGTGTCGGGTCACCGCCGTGCCGCCGAAGCCATTGAACAGGCCTTAGAGAGGTTATTTCCTCAAATAAAGGTGAGGAAGGAAGATCTCTTTAAGCACGGAAATCCCCTGGCCAGGAAAATATTAGATGATCTCTATTACGCTGCTATAAAAGTAACTCCCTGGTTCTGGGATTTTCTTTGGAACAGTAATCTAATTTTTTGGCTAACCTATGGTTTGAGAGAGTTTTCTTGCCTGCTCAATTCCTTCCGACTTTATAAGGAGGTCATTGTCCCTTTTAATCCTCAGGTCATCATATGTACCCATGGACTACCTCTCGCCCTCTGTTCCACTATAAAAAGACGAAGAAAACTAGATTATTTATTAGCAGCGGTTCCTACTGATTATTCTCTTCATCCTTACTGGACTTACAACAATGTTGATCTCTATTTCCTTGCTCATGAGGGGATGAAAGATAGCCTGAGAAAAAAAGGAATTTCCCCCGCCGAGGTTCAAATCTGTGGAATTCCTGTCTCGCCTATTTTTTCTGAAGATGCTGATAAAGAGGAATTAAAAAATAAATGGCAAATAAGGCATGATCTTTTTACCATTCTTTTAATGGGAGGAAGTCAGGGAATGGGACCTTTACGTCGGATCGTAGATGCCTTAAATGAATTAGGTCTACCTGTTCAGCTTTTGATAGTTACTGGAATCAATGATGGGTTGAAGAAGAAGCTTCAGGAAATCGAACCAGAACTTAGTATCCCCATCAAGATTTTGGGCTATACCAAGAAAATTAATGAGCTAATGGAAATATCAGATTTACTTATGAGTAAACCAGGAGGACTTACCATTACTGAAGCCCTGGCCAAAGACCTTCCTCTGGGGATCCTGGATTGCTTAGCCGGGCAGGAGAGAAAAAATCGAGAGTTTCTTCTCCAAAAGAAGATCGCCTTCAACCTGCAAAGGGAAAAAGAGATAGTTAGCTTAATCCAAAGATTTCTTGATGGGTCCTTTGATTTTGAAAAATGGCAGGCTAGAGCCAGGGAGCTTGTCAAGCCCAAGGCAGCCTTGGACATTGCTAAGAGAGTCGTTGAAGTGGCCAATGAGAGATTTGGATGCTAAATTCATATTTGGCCTTGGTTTGGTAATTTTAGGGTTGATTTTTAGGCTCTGGAATGCCTCTGTTTTAGCCCAAAACCTTTTAGATGAGAAGCTTCCAAGCACTAGAGCCCTGGGAATGGGAGGAATTCTTCCCCTTCCTCTGCAGGATACCTCTGTTCTTTTCTTCAATCCAGCAGGACTGGGATGGCTGGAAAGTGTTGGGTTGTCCGTAGAAAAATATAACTCATTGGTTTCCTCGTCAAATCTCACCACTACTTTAAATATAGGTCCACTGGGGATTAGTCGATTTAGAAAGGAAGGTCGAACCAATTACAAAATTGGCTATGGATTTAGACCTCTGCCATGGCTTAGCTGGGGTCTGAGCTCTGATTTTGATAAAAAAAGAAGAGGCAGCATAAACGCTGGAATTCTGATTTCTCCTCGTCCTTGGCTTGATATCAGTGTCTACCAGAAAAGCCTTGTCCGAGCTGATAAGAAAACTGAGAGCCACCAGGTTGTTTCCCTAACGAGGAGATGGGGAAAGGGCAGGAATCTTCTTGCTTTGGGTGGGGTTCTCCAGAGGGGTGATCTTGAGTTTCACCTTGGCTTTGAGTATAGGGTTTTAAATCGATCAGCCGTGAGAGTTGGCTATAAGGTTGATCATCTCACCTTTGGAACCACAGTGAAACTTTCCCGAATCCTCGATTTTGATTATGCGGCAGAGCTGGAAAGAAATGGTCGCATTATCCATTACTTTGGCTTGAGTTTTGGTAGACCGAGATATTTCTTTTATAAAAATGATGTTCATAGAGTTGCTCAAACCGCAAAGCTCGGGAAAGACAGATTCCTCGTGGTTGATGGCCATAATCTACACTATGTAGAATCCGGAAGTGGCAGGCCACTTATTTTGATTAGCGGGTCTGCGGCAACCTATAGAGTCTGGAATCCTTTGGTAGCTTTTCTTTCGAGATATCGCCGGGTCTTAGTCATTGAATCTTTAGGTAATGGCGACTCAGATAAACCTTCCTTCGGGTTTAACTACAGCTTCGCTGAACAGGCCGACCTGATTAAAAAATTTATGGAGAGGTTAGAAGTTAAAAAAGCTGATTTAATAGGCATTTGCTATGGAGGTGCTATCGCCTTTCAATTTGCCAAGAAGTATCCGGATCTCACCCATAAAGTCATTGTTATCGAGGGTTTTCTTGACCCAAAAGAGTTCGTAGAAGATCACCGACTGCTTTTCTCCCTTCGGGGAAAACCGGTTGTTGGTGATTTATGGATTGGCCTTTTGCGGTCGGGTCTTTTAGATGAGCCCATGACCAGATTAGTTATGGGAGAAAGTTTTAGTCAGATGAGCAGGAAGGATCAGAAAGAAATAAGGAAAATAATTCATTGGAACAATGCCAATGTCACCAGAATTTTCTGGCATAACCTTGCTAAATTAGATCAAAATGAGCTTAAGGTAAAATATGAGGATACGCAGATAAAATCGCCAATTTTATTTTTAATAGGTGAAAAATCTGCCTTTAGAAAGTATCTTAGACCAACCCTACAAGTTCTTCAAAAAACTGTGAAGAAGCTTGAGATCGTCACTGTTAAAGGCGGTATTCATAATCTTCACCTTCAGAAGCCCGAGCAATGCTCCCGTTTGATTCTCCAATTCCTCAACCAGCCTTAGTTAATAGAACCCTTCGCTGGAAAAACTTTAGCGCTCGCGGCTTGACAGTTCTGAAGAGGTAGTATATAATATTTACCACATAGTGGAGTACCAGTAGGTGAAGATTTTTTTTATCGAAGGTAAAGCTGGAAATTATGACCTGGGAGGAAGGTGGCGAGCCAAGGAAGGTTATCCAGCCTGGGATAAAAGGAAGTTCCGAGGAGAGATAATTACCTTTTCTCCCTCAGGAGTCTTCACGGAAAAATAAGCCATGGGGAAAAAGGAGAATAAAATGAAAAAGAGACTGATGATAGTGGCTACATTAATACTTTGTCTCGGTCTCGCCTTTACTGCCACAGGTTATGGGCTTGAAAAACTAGGTGAGGGGATAACCATACGTTTCTTCTGTGGAGGACCACCGGGATGTACTTTTGCTTCTGTTGTCTATAAAGGGGCAAAGCAAGCAGAATATGATTTGGGGTGTAAAGTGAACTATGTATGGTCAGGTTGGGACCCTGAAAAAATGATTGCGGACTTTAAAGATGCTATCGCTGCCAAGCCTGACGGTATTGCTATCATGGGACACCCAGGAGATGAGGCATTTGCACCCTTAGTCGATAAGGCTATTGCCAAGGGGATTATAGTAACTAGCCAGAATACAGATCTTCCTAGTATTGAAAGGAAATATGGTGCAGTGGGCTTCGGTTATGTTGGTCAGGAGTTGTACGCCTCTGGCCTTATGTTATCTAGATACTGCGTTAGAACCCTTGGTTTAGGAGAAGGGGATAGGGCTATGGTTTATGGACTCTTATCACAACCAACGCGAGGGTTAAGATCAAAAGGCTGTATAGATGGTCTAGAAGAAGCAGGAGTAACAGTTGATTATATAGAAATCTCAGATGCAGTGAATACTGATGCACCTTTAGGTACACCAATTGTAGCAGGTTACATAGCAGCTCATCCTGACGTTAAATTGATCATAACTGATCACGGGGGACTTACTGCCACACTAGAAACGTACTTCAAAGCAGCAGGTGTAAAACCAGGAGAAATAGCAGGTGCAGGATTTGACCCTAGTGCAGCATCAGTAGAAGCTCTTAGAAACGGGTATATTCTAGTAATACATGATCAGCAGCAATTCCTTCAAGGATATCTCCCCATTCTTCAAATCTGCTTGACTAAGAAATATAAATTTGCGGGTCTTCACATCAATACTGGATCAGGTTTGGTAACTGCTTCCAATGTTGAAACTCTTGCTGCATTAGCCGAGGCAGGAATTAGGTAATTTATTGGTTGTTTGGCAGTTGATCGAAAAACGACGCAGCAACTTCCCAAAGAATGGAGAAGTTGCTGCGTTCTAAAAAAATTTTGAAGCTGAGTAGAAGGCGTATAAAACATTAGTAGCTTAATTTTAGAATTCAGAGTAAAAAACATTCTACTGAAGAAACCAGTAACTAACCTAGATAACATCAGACGATGCTATCTGGGATTTTTTTTTAATTTTATCACAGCTTTTTTACCATCGACAGACAGGTGCATCTCGTATCAGTCGGTCACCTGCGCGAAAGTTTCTTTTGACATTTAACGATAAAAAGCTAAAATTTAGAAGAGAATAAAATGGACAGTCTTAGCCTAAGTCTTACAACAAAAACGCTAAAACACTGGCTCAAACTAAGTGAATTTAAATTACAGTGGAGTATGGTTGCAGCTCTTGCAACAGTACTTGCCATATTTATGATTGGAAATCCCAGAGTCTTTCTTGGTTCTAGAATTTACTATTCTTTTATGTCTACTATTCCCTTTATGGCTATCCTGGCTTTAGCTTTGACACCTGTAATTATTTGTGCAGAGATAGATCTTTCCTTTCCTTCCATGATGGGATTTTCTGCATGGGTGTTCGCAAGTTTATCTGCCTCAACTGGAAATCCTACCCTGGCTTTAGTGATGGCTTTGATTACAGGTTTACTGGCGGGACTTTTAAATGGTATATTAGTAGTGAAAGTTGGTGTTCCCTCATTAATAGTAACTATAGGGACAATGTTTTTCTGGAGAGGACTGGTTATGGTTTGCAGCAAAGGAATAGGAAAAACACTGGTACCTATCAAAGATACAATCCTATTAAAGAGTTTAGTGGGTAGAATAGGAGGTGTTATTCCAGCTCAGGCAATATGGGCTGTTGGGCTAGCGTTTTTTTTCTGGTTGATTTTGAATCGACATAAACTCGGTGCTCATATATATTTTACTGGAGATAATATAGAAAGTGCCAGAATGATGGGTATACCTGTAAATAGGGTAAGAATGTTCGTCTTTGCACAACTAGGGTTCTTCGCTGCTTTTGTTGGAATACTGACTAGTCTGGAAGTATTATATCTTTGGCCCACGACGGGAGCAGGATACCTTCTTCGAACAATAGCCTCGGTCTTCCTGGGTGGAACCTCAGCTTTTGGAGGAATGGGGACTATTTTTGGAACCTTTGTTGGATGTATTATTATAGGATCTTTAGAGGGCGGAATTATTTCTATAGGGCTTATGGGATTTTGGACCCAGTTGATCTATGGTCTGGTTATAGTTATTTCTGTTGGAATTCATTCGATTTTGAGAAAAAGAGCCTAAATAGTGAATAGGGAATAGTATTTAGTGAACGGGGAAAGGGTTATGAAGAGGTGATCATAAACTTAATTGAAAAACTTAACCAAATACTAACAACTATTCACTAATGACTATTAGCTAAGGAGAAATTTGATGGAGGCGAAAGACGACAAATTGGTACGGATGGTGAATATCCATAAGTTTTTTGGAGAAGTTGCTGCTTTAAGAGGAGAAAATTTTGAGATTGGGTATAACGAAGTTGTTGGACTGATAGGTGATAATGGCGCGGGCAAATCGACATTGATAAAAATCCTAACAGGAGTTCATGCTCCAGATAAAGGAGAAGTATACTTTAAAGGAAAGAAAATAACATATCACTCGGTGGAGAAAGCCCGTGAATTGGGTATCGAAACTGTTTACCAAGAAAGAGCCTTGGGAGAGCAGCAAACATTATGGAGAAATATTTTTATGGGTAGAGAAATGACAAATCGCTTAGGTTTTCTCCAGGTAAAAAAGGCGAGAAAAGAGACCGAGAAGATATTAAAAGAGGTAATAGGATTTACAGCAGCAGGACTTACACCTGACTCAGTTGTTAAAGGATTATCTGGTGGAGAAAAACAAGGCGTGGCAATAGCCAGGGCTTTGCATTTCAAGGCAGAATTGATTATTTTGGACGAGCCTACTATGGCTTTATCGCTTTCAGAGGCAAAAAAAGTACTGAATTTTGTGAAAGAGGTAAAAGAGCACGGAAAATCCTGTATTTTCATAACTCATAATATATATCACGTATATCCGGCCGCAGATAGGTTTGTTGTTTTAGATAGGGGAAGGACTGTGGGAGAATTTGAAAAGAAAGATATATCATTGGAAGAGCTTGTTGATAAATTGTATCTTGTGGCAAGAACTGGGGAAATAAGTTAATAGGTAGCTACATATCATATCAGTCTGTCATTTGCCCGACAGCTTTTTCGGTATTTAACGATAAAAAGCTAAAAGGGGGAAGAATGAAAACGCTAAACCACTATCTCAAGCTAGGTGAATTCAAATTGCAGTGGAGTATATTTGTAGTCCTTGTAGTACTATTCACATTATTTATTATTGGATGTCCCAAAACTTTTCTTGCTCCTGATATTTACTATTCTTTAATGTCCACTATCCCCTTTATGGCTATCATGGCTTTAGCTTTGACACCTGTAATTATTTGTGCAGAGATAGATCTTTCCTTTCCTTCCATAATGGGATTTTCCGCATGGGTGTTTTTGACCATATATGGCTTAACCGGAAATATTACTTTGGCTCTAGCGAGCTGTTTGATTACAGGCTTACTGGCAGGACTTTTAAATGGGATATTGGTAGTGAAAGTCGGTATTCCGTCATTAATAGTAACTGTGGGGACAATGTTTTTCTGGAGAGGACTGGTTATGGTTTGCAGCAAAGCAGAGGGAGGATCGCTAGTCCCTGCCAAAGGAACAATCTTATTTAAGAGTTTAGTAGGTAGAATAGGAGGTGTTATCCCAGCTCAGGCGTTATGGACCGTTGCAATAGCGTTTCTCTTCTGGTTTATTTTGAATCGACATAAACTTGGTTCTCATATATATTTTACCGGAGATAATATAGAAAGTGCAAGAATGATGGGTATACCTGTAAATAGGGTGAAAATGCTCGTCTTTGCACAATTGGGGTTCTTCGCTGCTTTTGCTGGAATAGTGGCCAGTTTTGAAATGTTATATTATTGGCCCACGCTGGGAGAAGGATCTCTTCTCAAAACGATGGCCTCGGTCTTCCTGGGAGGAACCTCAGTTTTTGGAGGGATGGGGACTATTTTTGGGACCTTTGTGGGATGTATGATCATAGGATCTTTAGAGACTGGAATTATCAGCGTAGGGCTTACAGGATTTTGGACCCAGTTGATCTATGGTTTGGTCATAGTTATTTCCGTTTCATTCCATTCGATTTTGAGGAAAAGAGGTCTGCCTGCTTGACCATTAAAATAATCATTCCTCTAATGCGCCTGTAGCTCAGGAGGATAGAGCAGCGGTTTCCTAAACCGCGTGTCGCGGGTTCGAGTCCTGCCAGGCGCACCAACAATCTCTTTATGGTAAAGGGTTTTTAAGATCCACCCCTTTGGGTCACTTTCTTAATTCCCCCTTTTGTGACCAAATTGTGACTAGTCTTTTACACAAAATATCCAAAGCCATTTTCTGTAGGTAGGGTGTTATGGCAGTTCCCCTTTAATATATTCGAAGAGCCCTTCACAATCTCTTAGAATTCTTTCAGCTTCATATTTGGATACCAATCTTTCTTCGTATTCAGCCATATTCTTTATGCGCACTATTCTCGCAATTCTATTTGCATTTATGTCCATTTCTTGGCTACTTTTAATTGTTTTAAAAAGAGTTACAGCTTCATCATGACTTCCTCCGGCATAACGTTTACCCAGAAAATATACACACATAGCGTCGCAGGCTGCTATACACGAATGAACAGCATTAATGGTAGCCGCATTCCATTTCTTACTGTTGAAGGAGTTTCTTGCTGCATCCAGACATTCCTCAGCCCGTTTAAGATAGTTAATATATAATGGTCTTGAAATAACCCTAGTTTTTAATTTGCGTACCATAATCTATCCTTTCGTTCTCGGAAATACTTGCAGGCCTTTGTTGACTTCAGAGATAATTTTTAATCTTTTTTTCTGACTTGCTTCCTTTTCCGTTAAGACGTAAGGAGCTAGTCTATTCCCATATACCTCAAGGCATATATTTGATAATTTATCTAAGAATTTTTCAAGTTTTTGTTTATCTTGATTATTCTTAACTACGATAAAGATATCTATATCACTATCTGGTCTTTCTGAGCCCTTTGCTAAAGATCCAAATAGAACTACCCTTTTGATTAATGCTTTTGGTAAGTTTTTCACTAGAGTTTCTTTCAAATTCTCCAATGGTTCTTCTGTTTCCGAAACTTCTTTAATTAATTTATGTAAGACCTTAAAGGCATAGCTTTTCCGATTTACTCTCCAAAGGTGAGCTTTTCC
>Ga0209121_10002197_pt1 | contig 19993 bp, 18 predicted proteins | sample Cruoilmetagenom3_FD_187292 | JGI IMG/M metagenome (GOLD analysis project Ga0209121, IMG submission 187292) | Oil polluted marine microbial communities from Coal Oil Point, Santa Barbara, California, USA - Sample 3 (SPAdes) (version 2) | ecosystem: Environmental > Aquatic > Marine > Oil seeps ...
AACATAAGTTGCTGTAATCCAAGACTTAATTTTCTCATTTTCCCCAAAAGGTAAGTTCTATCACAACCTGTCCACAGGCGGGAGGGAATTAAAGGGAGGGGGGGAGTTTTACGATTTACGCTCTCTATATCACCCTCAATTTTAAATACTAATTGTCAATATAATTATACTATGTTATAATCGCATATGAGTTATGGCAAGGAAATGCTTTCTGAAATAAGGAAAATCAGACCGAAACATCTTAGGGAAAGTAAATTTGATCAAAAATTAAAATATGGTGAAAGACGAAAAATCGCTATACTATTTTTGGATTTGCATGGATTCACCACTCTTGCCGAATATCTTGATCCTGAAGATGTGAAGAATGTTATTGATGAAATTTTCAAAATATTTACTGATTTAATAGAGAAATACCATGGATTTATAGATAAATATGAAGGTGATCTCATTATGGCTTTATTTGGAGCACAAATTTCAACAGAGTCAAATATTGAAAGAGCGTTGAGAGCTTCAATTGACATAATCTCGTACCTGAATAAAATTAATGATACAATAGAAGATAAGAACAACAAATTGAATCTTCGCATAGGAATTCATTATGGTCTTGTTGTAACGGGTAAAGCAGGAAAAGGGAGAGAAAGAGATTACACGGTAATGGGAGATACGGTAAATGTAGCAGAAAGATTACAGAGCAATGCTCCGTTAAACAATATTCTCGTGAGTAACGAGGTGTACAAAATGTCATGTAAGCAGTTTATATTCAAAGATTTCAAAGAGTTAAAACTAAAGGGGAGAGAGAAAACGATAAAAACATATCTTATAGAGGGGATCAAGGATAAATTTATAGAGAGATGGGAAAAGGGGGATATAAAAGCCGGGTGTTTTATCGGAAGAGAAAAGGAATTTAAAAAAATTGAGAATTTTATATCAGAAAACGAGAGAAACAAGATTATTATTAGAGGAGAAGGTGGTATAGGGAAGTCAAGATTGGCTAATGAAATTTTAGAAAAGAATAGCGAATCTATTTACCTGCTTAAAGGACATACAATATCTTATGTTAAAAGTCCTTTTTATCCTTTAATAGATATTATCAATAAAATATTTTCTCAAAATAGTATTATGGAATTAATTAAATCCAAATCGAAATATTATGATATGGATTTTGAAAATGAATTATTATTACCTCTTGAGAGGATGAGATCTTTTAAAGATTCAATTAATATAGGTGTTGAAACAAACATTATAAAATTAATTCAACACTCTTTTACTAAATTAGTATCAATTATTTCTGATATTGCAAGAGAACAAAATAAACGATTGGTGATTCAAATCGAAGATTATCATTGGATAGATAAAGCATCGAATGCAGTGATAAAATTCTTGATAAATGAATCAAATAAAGATGATGGTTTGGTATACTTATTCACCAGTAGAAGCGATTATGAAATTGATAAATGGTTGGTTGATGATGGTTTTATTATCAATCTTTTCCCTTTGAGTGTAAAAGAACAGAGAAAAATGTTAGATGATATTCTTAAAAACGGTTTTAATGATAAAATAATAAATAAGATTGTAAAAAAATCAGGTGGAAATCCTTTCTATATTGAAGAAATTAGCAGGATCTTGATAGGACGGAATAATAGAAAATTGGATATCAATAAGATAATTTTACCTGAAACGGTAGAAGGGCTTATTCTTGCTCGATTTGACAGATTATCCGATAATGAAAAGCTTATTCTTCAAATCGGTTCATGTTTCGGTATAAGATTCAAAAAAAGTGATCTATCATACATTATGAGAAAATTAAATATTTCTTTAGAAGGAATGGATAAACATATCGAATCCCTTATAAATACAAATTTCATAAAAGATAAGGATAACAATCTTATTTTTTTACATAATATAGAAAGAGATGCAATATATAACACAATTCTAAATCATAATAAGAAATTAATTCATAACTTGATTGGTATACAGCTGGAGTCTATAGATAAAGAGAATAAATATCTACCTGATATTCTATATCATTTTATAAAATCAGAGAATTTACAAAAGGTAAAAACATATTTTAGTTCTGTATTGAAGTACTATTATTATCGTCTGGAATATGACGAAATGAAAAATATAATAGACAATATTAGATTATTAACACAAAGATTTGAGAGGGACACCAAATTTGAATTCGATATTTTAAAAGCTGAAATTAGTTACTATGATAATATTTCAGATTATGATAAGGAAAAGGATTTGATAAATAACGGAATGAAAACATTTTCAAATGATCCAGATAAAATAAACTCATTAATCTACAACAAGGCAATTGTATATGAAAGGACAGGAAGAATTGATGATGCATCGGAGATGTTTAAGGGATTACTGAATAGTGGAAGTAAAATTGTAAAAAAATTCGATATATATATGCGATTATCCAAATATAGTTATTTAAAAGATGAAATAGATCTTACTTTTAAATACTTAAATATAGCCAAAAATCATATTATTAATGAGTATCATAAAATACTTTATTATAAATCTCTATCGATGTATTATTATTCGACAGGAAAATTAAGTGAAGCTATCGAAAATCTAGAAATACTGCATAAGCTTGCTGATCTGCAGAATGATAAAATATCTTTAGTGAGTGTTCGGATAAATATGGCAATTATTCTTATAGAAAAGGGTGAATATATAAAAGCATTGGAAATTACAAAAGATATGGAAGGGATAGTGAAAAAATATGGTTCGAAGGTTGATCTGATAAAGGTATACAACAATGAAGGAATGATATATGCTCTTCTTAATAATAATAAGACAGCATTGAATATATTTAAGAAATGTATTAAAACTGCAAAAGAAATAGGTTACAAGAGAGGGGAAACAATTGCATATGGCAATATAGGGAATACTAAAATGTGGAATGAAGAATGGGAAAAAGCAATCGATTCATTGAATAGAGCTATTGAACTTGCAAATACAATGAAGTGGAATGCTTATTCGAGTGATTTGAAAATGGATAAATTCCTATGCTATGTTATGCTGGGAGATAAGAACAATAGTAGTGATCTTTTAAATATATTGGATAAGTCATTCAAGGGGAGATTATATAAAATACTATATAATAAAAAAATATTAAAGAGGGATATTACTGATAAATTTAATAATTCGATTTTAGAGATGAAAAGGAATGGTTTCAATTGCGAAGGAAGTGAGAATGAATCCTATCTGGCAATATTGCAATTAATGATAGATAAGAGTTTGATAATAAAGAAAAGCAATAGTGTTTATCTGTGTAAATGTGTTGAGAAATTTCTTAATGCCCGGGATAAAGAGATAAAAAAATATATAGAATATAAAAACGGATTTGCAATCAAACATATTAAAAAATTATTAAAAACTATAAAGGAGAGCAAATATGCATCTTAATAAAGAAGATTATCTTAGTGATATAAAATCTGTTTCGATATTTAAGGATTTAAGTGAGGAGGATATAAAAGAGATTCTAAAACTCGCATTTGTAAAAGAATATGGAAATGGCTTTCACATATTTAGAAAGAATATGATGGGGGGGATAATGTATGTTATCCTTCGGGGAGAAGCTACTGTATTTATCACAGGTGATGATAGAAAAGAGAAAATATTGGCAACTATTGGTCCAAACAGTTATATAGGAGAAATGTCTATTATTGAAGAAACTCCAAGGTCTGCATCCTGTGTAGTTTCAAAACCTTCTATAATGCTTGTTATAACAAAAAAATGCTTCGATGACATACAAGAAAAATATCCTAAGATAGGATTGAAAATTTTAAAAGCAATATTAATAACAGTTTCTCAAAGACTACGAATATGCAATGAAAAATTAAGCAAATTCAATGAAGTTAAAGAATTTTGATTTCTTTTACATAGTAAGAGAACTTAATAAAAAATTTATTGATAGTAAGATAAAGGGTATAGAAATTGGTAAAAATATTATTTTCGTTTATACAAATAGGGAGAATTTATTATGTATTTATGGGAAACACATAGCAATGTTGCCGTATAAGGAAGACATTCACCTGTGTCGGGAAAGTAAACATTTCAATTATTGTAACGATTATATTGTAAAAAGTATAAACCAATTATCTCTGGATAGAGTAATTGATATTAAATTAGAAAAAAAAGATCGTATAAATGAAATAGAGAAACATTTGATAATCCTATTTACAGGAAGATTATCAATAATCGTTACTGACAGTTTATATAAGATAATATATACAAGCGACAATAGATACAGGATAGATACAATATTTACAATAGATAATACTCTACCATTTTACGAAAAATTATCTCTTGGTTCAAGATATAGGGGTAATAATATATCCGAACTGATCTATAATATCGAAAATAATCTTGAAGGGAGTGGAGATATAGAAATCAAATCTACCGAGGGACTTAAGTATCTCCTGGAGAGTTACAACCCTTTATATAATTTCATTAAAGGGAATAGAATAGAGATTACAAATTATGATAAATATAAAATAACTAATATTCTCGATATATTATCCGAATTCCTAAACGCTTTTCTTATTGAAGAGAAAGAACAATGTAAATTTATAATTATTAGAAAGATAAAAGATCAGATACAAAAAAAGAGCAAGTTAATTGAAAATATAAATAAACATTATAGTACAAATGAACAGCAATATATCGACTGGGCAAATGCAATAATATTCAATAAACATAAAATCAGAAAGGGGGAAAGTAATGTGTTTTTGCAGTATTATAATAATGGGGGAGAAGTCCAATATAATATCAAATTAAAAACCGAGCTTTCTCCCGAAAACAATGCACAATATTATTATGATAAGGCGGAAAATATAAAACAAAAGAGGAAAAAAGCCATAATTAGAAGAGATAATCTGAAAAAGGAGATAAAAAATCTAAATGAAAAAATTAGAGTGTTACGGAATGAATTAGAATATCTTTTCAATATATGGTCGACAGATAGTGTAGTAAGAAGAACAGTTCACAAGAAAGGATTTAAATATTTTAAATTGAAAAGCGGGAGTATCGTATATGTGGGCAGAAACAATAAAGAGAATGATGAACTTACTTTACATTTTTCAAATCCCGGAGATCTTTTCTTCCATGTAAGGGAAGCACCGGGAAGTCATATTATACTAAGATATCAGGGTGAGAATCCTACTCCAACTGATATAGAGAAGGCAGCAGAAATAGCAGCTTATTTTAGCAAAATGAGAAATAGCAATTTAGTTCCCATTAGTTATACAGAGATAAGATATGTTAGAAAACCAAGGAAAGTAAAAGCAGGTACGGTTGTTTTAACAAGAGAAAAAGTTATTTTTGTTTCTCCGAGGATTCCCTCAAATTAACTTTAATTTTATCCTTAATAGTATTTCTTATTATGTCTCTATCTCCAATACCAAATCTTATATAAATACCTCTAAAATTTTCTAATCTGGAATGTTTTCCAAAGGGGCTTAAAAAAATACCGTTTTTATCTTCATAATAACTTCTATAGTACGACCATTCTTTTTTTAAGTGAGATAGGAATGATTTAATTTCAATATGATTGTCAGTAAATATATAGTAAGTTCTCACAAAATAACTACTTAGTGAGCCAATTAAAAACACAAAGGATACTAAAAACCAAATGAATCCATAAAAAGAATATACACCTATAAATACTAATATTAGAAATATCAATAAACAAATTGTTTTCTTTTTATTTTCATTAACAGGACTGATACTCCATTTATATTCCATCTTTATACTCCATAAAGGCCTTTTTCAGTATTGTATAAGCCTCTTCAATACTTTGACTAATAATTTTTGTATCACTAATTATAGGCATATAATTGGTATCACCATTCCATCGTGGAACTATATGGATATGAAGATGATCGGGAATACCTGCACCAGCTACTTTTCCCATATTTATGCCAATATTAAACCCTTCTGCATTTAACACCTGTTCTAAAATATCTGTACTTATTGAAATACAGTTCATCAATTCGAGTCTAATCTCATTATCCATATCTTTTATATTACTTAGATGTTTTTTGGGTGCAACCATAATATGTCCATTATTGTAAGGATATTTGTTAAGAAGAATAATTACATGAGAAAACTCAGCGACTACAAGATTATTCATTTCGCTTGCATGTTCTATCGCCTTACAGATAAAACATTCATCATCTTCTGCTTCATTTGCTTGTCTAATATAATTCATTCTCCATGGAGCCCATAATCTATCCATATTTCACTCCTGTTTAACGGATACAAAATCCACTCTATAAGAATTTCTTAGATAGGATTTCATTGTTAAATGATCCAGTATATCTAAATTCACAAATCCTGCTTTCTTTAAATATTTCTTTAATTTACTAATCGAATATACTCTTTCATATAATATAAAATCATCACGACTATAAATATCGGAACTTTGTTTACTAAAGATTGATAAATGTAATTTACCGATTTTTGATAGTGTATCATAATTCATTTTCCAGACAGAAAAAACATTCATACATTCCTTGGTATAAGTAAACTCATCATTCAGTGCTCTAAAGCCGTATTGAGTATTAATATCAAAAATAAAAATTCCGTTCTTTTTTAGCAGTGAAAATATTTTCTTAAATGTTTCTAATAGAATTTCTTCGTTTGTTATTGTATTTATACTGTCAAATGTTGAAATTATTACATCATATTTTCTTTCGGGGAAATAATCAAATATCGTTGTGTGAAAAAAATCTATGTCTTTATACTTGCTTTTAGCTTTTCGAATCATATTTGCAGATTCATCGATACCAGATACAACAAATCCCTTTTTATACAGATAGTGGGTTATTGTTCCTGTTCCACACGCAAAGTCCAATATATATTTGGATCTATTATTGTAATTCATAATCAGAGTTTCCAAATAATCCGTCCATTCTATATAATCTATATCGTAATTTATTTTATCATAATATGTAGCTATCTTATCGTATAACATTGTATTTTTCTTCTAATCTATTTTCAACATATTTTGTTACAAAGGATTCGACATTTCCACCATGGAGTATAATATCTTTAACAAGAGTAGAACTGACAAAGGAATATTTAAGAGCAGGCATGAAAAATATGCTTTCTATTTGATTATTTAGCTTTCTATTAATATGAGCCATTTGAAGTTCATATTCAAAATCGGAAATAGCACGTAACCCTCTTATAATAGCTATAGCTCCAATTTCTTTTGCAAAATCCGCTATAAGACCAGCAGTATCTCGTACGATGATATTGTCAGAATTATTATATATATTTTTTACCATATCGATACGTTCGGCAATAGTAAACATTGTTTTTTTATCCAAATTATGAGCAACGAGAATATATATCGTATCAAATATTTTCAGTGCTCTTTCTACTACATCTATGTGTCCATTGGTAATAGGGTCAAATGTCCCTGGATAAATTGCTGCTTTCATAATCACCTCTTTTTAAGAAATCGTACAATCTTTTTACTATACTTAATATCTTTATAACACTCAAAAGAACTTATATCATATGATTCATATCCTAATGATTCTGCAATTATAACTCCATCCTTTGCAAGAAGATTACATCTATTGATAAACTCCAAGCCCTTTTTTATATACCCGCTTCTATATGGTGGATCAAGGAAGATAAAATCATAAGAGCGAAATTTTACAAGGCATAAGGACTTTGTGGTTATCCTGTATTTAAATACATTATAATCAAAATCATTATCTATAATCCGTAAGTTTTGCTTCAGCAATGGAATTGTATTCGATTCAGCTTCAATAAAATCAACAAAAGCAGCTTTTCTTGAAATAGCTTCAATTCCAATTGCTCCTGTCCCGGCATATAAATCAAGAAATCCTGCTCCTTTAATATTAAATTGTATAACATTGAATATCGCCTCTTTAATATAATTTTGAGTAGGTCTGATATCACTATTGCTTTGTAACTCAAGAAGTTTACCTTTATATTTTCCAGCAATGATTTTAAATTTCGATCTCAATGAATTATTTCCTCCTCCCAAATAGGTAGAGGTAAATTATCCATTATTTCTCTCCATTTTTCATCGGTAAGTCGATCTTTCATAGGGTATTTAAACTCATAATATGAATTGGATGCTCCCTTAATTATAATATTATTACCATTATATTTTATAATAGCATTTATTAAAAAGGGAGTGCCGACTGCTTCTTCAAGAACATATTTCGAATTAGGATCCGTATGAACATCTGCAACAATACTCATTTCAGATTCCTCTTCAAAATAATAATTATTTCCAAAATTTGGAGCTCTGGTAATATTTTTCCATTTATTCCATGATTTATACAATAATTTAATTTCATCCTTACTTAAACTCTTTTTATTCATTTCTTTATTAGAGATCGAGATATAGAGTTTTAGCAATTTTTTAGCTTCATCAAGTTTATATTTCCAATTTTTATGCACATTTTTATCATTGGATAACAAAACATCAATATCGGATATAAAATAGTACATCTCCTTATATGCATGTCCATATGGAGATAAGTAAGCTATATATGTAATATCCTGCAAAGGGGGCATTGATGTTACTTTTGCCGTATAACTTTGTTTGGCATATAGAATTGTATCATGTCGTAACATAGTCCAGAATGATAAAACAGATGATAAGATTTTTTTTGCCCATAATTTGGATTTCATATATATCGGGTCATTTTTATAATTATTTCTTTTAAGTATTATTTTCATAATTCTTAAAAACCTAAAGTAACCATTTGTAGGTCCTATAGATTTAAATTCATAATTTAATTTGTTGAAATTTTTATTATAATTTTTATAACTACTATTATATGAGGAGTCCAAGATATTTTTTGCTGTTTTGCTCCCGAGTACTGCTGCTACATCAAGACCCATTGGTAAGGAGCGTATTTTACCGGAACCCATCGTAAAGGGGGAAGTTCTTTTCGGACCAAGATACATCCCAACATTGTTATAAACAAGTTTTTGGAAAATATATGAATCGGGGATATATTTTTGCCCTAGTAATTTGAAGCATAATAACTTTTTGTTATCCTTTTCTAAATCAGATTTTAATGTTGAAGCAATTTTTGGTTCAGGAGCTTTGTTTACTATTTCATCTATGAATTTCATAATTAATATATCATCATTTATATCTTTAGGAATAGTGAGTGTATTGTAATAATTCAATGTTAAATCATCGGATATACCAACATAAAACTCAGTTATATTGTTGATATAATTCCAAATAGCTTTTAATCTCTTATTGTTTTCAATTGCCGAATAGATAATAATACTGCTTTTGACCATATTAATTGCTAATTCTTCGGAATTGCTTTTTCCAGTTAATATTTTATCGGGAAAAAAATAGAAACCAATTCTACCGTACCACATAAATGCTTTGAAATAACGCTTTAACTTCTCATTTATCGTATAATGACCACGAGGATAATACTGGCTGTAATCCTCCTTATATGAGAATACAGGGGATATACTAAAACCTTTATGTGCTTCGATTAACTCATGCTCTGATTCTATAAATTCATTTAAATATGGGGGGGGTAAGAAATTAGTATCAAGATATAAAAGAGGAACAGCAAAATATAATGAGATTAAACGGTATACTTTCTTAATCTTAGGATCATTAGCTTTTTTATAGTTCGTATAACTTACCTTATACATTGTTTCCGTAAGTATTTTAAGACTATCATAAAGAGAATTCATTTCCAATTCTCTCAATGTATAATCAAAAATCAAATGCATCGAGTAAAGTGGTAAATCTACTGTAATCAATATAGGTTCTTTATTTTTATCCAGTTGTTCGTAGAGATTGAACGGATTCTTATATTCTGTTTTTTCAAGATAAAATCCGTTTAATTCAAGAAAATCCATCTTATCTTTGGGTATGTTATCATCATTAATTGAGATTTTTGATAATTCAGATTTAGATGAACAGGAATTAAAAATAACAATCAAAAATAAAATCGTAAATATTAACCTTTTCATAATTACCTCATATTATTTTTCCACTTTTTTTATTAGATTTAATTTTTGTTCACCTAACGATTTGATTTCCTTTAGAATTTCCTCCTTAGTAAATATCTCCTTTTTTATAAGAAGATTTATTAAGGATTCAATACTCAGTGCATTTGCATATGCCATTTCCTCAGGAGTAGGTTTTCTATTCATTATTATCCTCCATTTACAATATTATTACATTTATTATTGCTTAGTATATCAATAATATTTTGAGCAGCGATCAAAGCCATTTTATTTCTTGTCTCATATGATGCACTTCCAATATGAGGAGTAAGGATAATATTATCAAATAACATAAGCTCTTTTGTAATTTGCGGTTCGAATTCAAAAACATCAAGTGCACAGCTTGCAATTTTTCCGTTTTTTAGAGCATAAACAAGATCTTTTTCATTAATAACAGATCCTCTGGAAGTGTTTATCAGTATTGAATTTGGTTTCATAAGACCAAATTCCTTTTTCCCAATAAGATGATATGTATCCTTTGTAAGAGGTGTATTCAATGAGATAAAATCAGATTTTCTCAAGATATCATCTATTGAAGAATAAATTGCTCCCGTGATATTTTCAAAATCAAAATCTCTACTTCTCTTATAATAAATTATTTTCATATTAAAACCAAGAGCTCTCTTGCCTATAGCTTGCCCGATTTTACCAGCGCCAATAATTCCAATAGTTTTTCCATATATATCATATCCAAGGAATAAATCCGGTTCCCAACCATGATATAATCCTTTTCTTAGAAATTGTTGACTTACGCATATTTTTCTTGCTGCTGCCATCATTATCCCAAACGCTAAATCCGCTGTTGTGTTTGTTAAAACATTAGGTGTATTGCAAATCCTGATTTTTAATTTATTTGCAGTATTGGTATCTATATTATCATACCCTACAGCATAATTTGATATGACTCTGAGTTTTTTACATTGTTCTAATATATTTCTATCGAATTTATCTCTTAGAAGAGAAAGAATTGCATCGGCATTTTTATAATATTCAATTTTATCGGATTCAGCCGTATCACTTGATAAAACGACAATATCGTTAAATTTCGTCTTAAGTAATTCTATACCGATTGATGGTAACTTGTCGTTAGTAATGATAATCATATATTTACCTTTCGTATATTGAAAAGAGAATAAGTCCTGTGAGAACACCAAGTAAATCGAATGTAAGATCTTTATAACTAAAACCCGTTGAGGAATGAGTTCTATCAATAAGTTCTTTGATAATTCCAAGGGATAATACCGAGCATCCGGAGAGAACCCTGGAAAGGTTTTTGTTGCTATTGTCAATTTTGAGTATATAATGCATTGATAAATATGATAGACCTGTAAGTGAAGCTGAGTAGTAAAAATGATGAAGTTTATCGTAACTTAACCATTTATCATTTATATTATATTCATTCAGTCTTATACTAGATGAGTCGTCGGAGAATGTATTATCTATTTTATCATTACAAAAAACGATAGAAGTAAACATTAAAGAAACAATTAATGATATAAGCAGATATTTCATAATCCGATCTCTTTAGAAATTGCTTTCATACCATTTAAACAAATTTCTATAAAATCTTTTAAACTAATGCCCATAGTTTCACAATCCCTTATACTTTCTCTATTTGCTCCCGCTGCAAAGCGTTTTTCCTTAAACCTGTTCAAAACAAATTTTACATCTACATTCTCTATTTTTCTTGTAGGATGCATTAATGTTGAAGCTACAATAAGTCCTGTTAATGGGTCACAGCTGAACAATGCTTTATCCATTAGATTTTTTCTTTCGATATTGCCCGGATGTGCTTCCACTGCGTGAAGAATATCATCATCAACAATCCCTCTGAATTTATTAACTGTTAATTTGCCATGTTTTTCTATATTGTCCTTTGTCTCAAGATAATCATAATCATGAATCAAACCTGCAATTTGCCATTTTTCTATATTTTCGTTGAAATATTTGGCAAGTTCGCTCATACAAGCTTCTACTGCCAACATATGTTTAAATAGATTGCTATTGTTTTTATATTTTTCTTTTAAAATATCATATATTTTATTTCTCATTGATTAATCCTTTGCTCTTTATAAGGTTATATGCATTGATAAGTTCGATTGAGTCAGGGAAATTTCTCTTGAGAATCAAATAATATTCCTTTACTTGTGAATATTTCTCGATATCCAAATTCAATTTTATAATTTTCAGCAAAGCTAATCTCTTTAATTTTACATTATCCTTCTTGCAGATTTCAATACACATATCTATTGCATCTACATATTTTGACTTATTCAGGAAATAGTTCGAAAATATTAAAAGTGTTTTTGGTGTTGCATAATCAAAAATATTATCATCAGTCATCATTACATAGAGATTCATTAAGTCCTGATGCAACATATCCGCTCTTTCGGCAATATATTCGCAATAATGAGAAGCTTCCAGCTTATTATCTGTTTTAACCATTGATGTAATCAGTAAATTCAATGCATCGATATCATTTCTATGTTCTTGTAAATGTATTTTTAAAAAATTTATAGCATCCTTATATTTGGAATTATCTATACTATCCAAAGCCATTTGCATATTGTTAGAAATTTTTATCTTTTCTCTTTCCTCTTCAATAAGTGGCTCTAAAATATTTTTTTCGAGTCCTGTAAATTTTATAAATAATCCGGCAACTGCCCCGAATAAAAAACCACTTATGTGAGCCCAATATGCTACTCCGGAGTTCAATTTGGCACTCATAGAAGCTCCGAATATCTGTTGAATAAACCATAATGGAAGAACTACAAAAGCAGGTATGTTGATAAATCCCCATAAAGGATAAAAAATTAGCAGAATGAAATAAAAATATCGTATCCTTGTTTTGAAATGTCGTATCATAAAGGCACCCATAACAACACTAATTGCTCCTGATGCACCGATTAGGGGTATACTCTTATCAGCTGATATTGCACTATATACAAGAGTTGAAATTATACCTCCAATTAAATAAATCGATAAGAAAACCGGTCTTCCCCAATCATCTTCAATATTTAGTCCTACTAACCATAAAAAAAGCATATTAAAAAAGAGGTGAAAAAATGAACCATGAATGAACATAGCAGAAATCAAAGTAATAATCGATAGTTTTTCAGGAGTAGCCCCCCATTTGTAATATAAAAGTTGTGATCTAATATCCTCAAATTGATTATGACAATTCTCCCATTCTTTGTACATATTGGACTCATGATCAAAACAAGTGTCAGATTTTATCCTTTCAAGGAAATTCGCATCTATTACGGGATAACCCTTTTCCATATATTCAATATTTTTGTTTTCCATTATTAATTCTATTGTAATGTTATATAATTTTACATTGATCTTATTTATCCCTTTCATTTGTCTTGAAACGATTTGAGATGTAAAAATAAAAACTATTACATTTAAAAGTATGATAAATATTGTAATAAACGGAAGACGCTTAAATTCGAAATCTTCATTGAATATTGGAATAAAAAACATTATAACCCGAAATGATATCTGGTATTTGTTAGCAAAATAGAATCTTTTAATTTGTTAATATATATAATATCCGTAACTTGTAACCTTCCAAAATTAGATAGAAAAATTGAAGGAGATATTTTGATAGTCATATATTCTTTAATAATAGTATTATTGTATAGTGTTGCAGGAATATCTCTATCATTTAATATGACTATGGAAACGGGGGAGAAGTATATATTTTTATTCAATTTCAGAATTGTTATTCTATCAAGATAAAATTCTGCAACACTACTTAATTTAATACCAGGTTGTATGTATTCATAAAGTTCTTCCCTTAAGTTAATTAGATGATTAAAAATCGATTGAATTTTTGCGGTTAAATTACCCTTTACAAAATTCTGTGGGAGGCTGATTCCCTGTCCTCTGAACATTGCACCAGCAGAGAAAAATATATTCTTACTATCTTTATAAGCAGTATTACCCGGTGTCGGTTGAACACTTAAGCTGTTTTTTCCAAAAGCAACCTTTGAAGGAACTATTCTCCTTTCTCCACCATTTGAATAGATATAAGAATCTATTCTATTTCTTGCTTCTATTTCCGTGATTCCGGGTTCTATATCCTTCAATGTTTGATGCATACTCTTCTCCGTTATCTGAATTGCTCTTTTTAAATATTGAATCTCATCATCGGTTTTAATTGCTGCAGATTTTAATATAATATCATCAATAGTTTCTGATTTAACATTATACATATTGTCCGTAATATTCGAGGGGGAATATATCTTAGTTATTTTATCATTTTTAAGCAATGATCGTATCGTTAACGGGTAATAATATAGTTCATTGAAAATCTCTTCCTGTTTAACCGTTACATATTTACAGGTAGATGGGGTTAATTTTTTCAATTGCTCTTTTTCATAAGATGTACAAAGTAAATACACTTTTTTTCTTGTGATTAATAGTACAAGATTAAATTCAAATATATTAAATGAACTTTTTATATCCAATAAATATGAAATTTCATCTGTAGCTAAGAGAATATAACCCTCTTTATCCTGTAATCCTTTCTGTATTTCTTGAAGAAGTTCCATTTTTTTCTCCTGTTAATAGTAGATTAAATTCATCTAAAAATGCAGTTTTTAAACTTGAATAATTTACTCTTTTCAATATTTTACCATTTTTAAATATAATACCATCCTCCTTGTCCATTGCTATTCCGATATCTGCATGCTTTGCCTCTCCAGGCCCATTGACAATACAACCCATAACAGCAATTGTTATAGGTATATCTACAACAATATCTTTTATCATTTCCTTAATCTCCCCGACAAGTTTTTCAATATTTATTTGAGTCCTGGAACAGGTAGGACAAGAGATGATTCTTATTCCTTTATATTTAGAGGAAACATTTTTTAGAATTTCTTTTGCAATATTTACCTCTTCCAATACATTTCCCGTAATAGAAACACGCAATGTATCTCCTATCCCATTTAATAAGAGATATCCAAGACCAATTGATGATCTTATACTACTTTCGAATAGAGGGCCTGCTTCTGTGATACCAATATGAATAGGGTAATCGGTTTTTTCTCCTATAATAAAATTAGCGTATATATTTGTTGATATGTTCGAAGATTTAATTGATAAAACAGTATTGAAAAAATTATTATCTTCAAACAACTTTACATAATCAAGCATATTCTCGGATAACGCTTTTGCAGTAGGACCACCATATCTGTTTTCATATTCGATTTTTAAAGATCCGCCATTGATTCCGATTCTTATTGGTATGTCGTAATCATTTGCGGCTTTTAGCACCTCTATTATCTTTTTCGAATCCCCAATATTACCCGGATTGATTCTTATTTTATCAGCACCTTTTTTTATACTTTCTATAGCAAGTTTATAATCAAAGTGAATATCAGCCACAAGGGGGATTTTTGTGCTATTTTTAATCATTGGAATCCAATTGGCTGTTTCAATATCAGGAATTGCAATCCTTACTATATCACAACCTGATTCCATAAGCATATGAATCTGCTTAATGGTATCATTTAGTGTATGAGTATTACACATAGATTGAATTGCTATAGGATAGTTTCCACCAATAATCAATTTGCCAATCTTTATAATTCTAGATTGTCTTCTTATATTAAAGTCCATATATAAATATATTATATTGATAGCAATGTGTCAATAATTTTTTTATTTCGAAACAGTAAATTTTCCATATCTATCTACTTTTTTATATAATTTATCATTGACATTATATTGAAAATTCTATTAGAATAAAGAACTAATGGATAAAGAGAGCTGAAATGAAATTGATTAAAGCAAAATTATCGGCACCATCACTTAATTTCAATGAGATTTATAGAGAAGATCTGATTAATAGGATTATTGAAAATTCGGACAAGGGTCTAATATTGATTGTCGGTTCACCAGGTAGTGGAAAAACAAATATTGTTTATCAATTTTTAAAAAAAACAAATAATAGATACATATGGTATACATTGGATCAGAAAGATAATACAATTGATATTTTTTGGAAATATTTAAGCTATGCTCTTTGGGAGAAAGGTATAATAAAAAAGAAATTTAGAGACGATACTAATATTGATCATATGTCAAACATATTAATAGATGCTGTAGAAGGTCTTAATGATAATATTTTTATAGTCATGGATGGTATGGAAGTTATTGAGACTAATTCGGTATTGGATAGTATCCAGAAAGTACTGACTTATATACCTCATAATCTTCATATAATTATAATTTCTCAAAAAATGCCTGAATTCAATATACCAAGATTAATTGTGAATAAAAAAGTGTTTATGCTTACAGATAAGGATTTACGCCTTAGTAATGATGATATAAAAAAAATATTTAGATTAAATAACATTGAATGTAGTGAAAATAGAATATTAAAGATAAATGAGATGTCCGGGGGATGGCTTTCGGGGATTGTTCTATTACTTGAAGATTCGAAAAATCCTGACAGCTCGTTAAACCCAAACCTTGAGGATTATTTCAATTCGCAAATAATCAAAAAACTTCAAGAAGATGAGAGATGTGTATTGTTATACAGTTCACTATTCGATCTTTTTACACCTAAGATGATTTCTTATATAAGTGGGGTTAAAAACACAAATAAAATTCTTCAAAAATTAAACCGTTACAATATATTACTTGAAAGGATAGGGGAAGAAACATATAAGGTAAATAATCTCTTTAGAAGGTATCTGTCAAAAAGATTAAAATATCTTTATGGTGATATTATAATTGAAGAGATATATAGCAGAGCTGGTGATTATAAATCTTCAAACGAACCTGAATCGGCAATTAATTTTTATCTTCTATCCGGCAATTATCATGATGCATCAAGAATAATAAAAGAGACAGTAAATACAAATTATCTTGAGTCACATAAGGAGATGGTTAAAAATTGGATTTATCAGTTTCCTGAAAAAGATATTTTGAAGTTTCCTCAAATAATGCATTACAAACAAATAATAGCTCGATGGGAAGGTGATCATTATATTTTCAATAAAATAAATAGAGAATTGAAAGAGAAATATGGTGATACAAGATACTATTTCCTTGCATTATATGAAGAAGCAAATTACAGCCTTGATGAGAATAATTTTGATATTGCAGAAAAAGGGGCTGTAGAAATTATTAATAACATAGATAAGAGTGATATTTTATATCCTGCTTCATACAATATTCTTGGTGTAATATATATGCAGAAAAATATGGATAAAAGAGCGATTGAGTACTACATTAAAGGAGAGGATATAGCAGCTCGGAATAATCAAATGGGACTTAATTATTATATAAAAATGAATAGATTGATTATGGAAATTGATAGGGGGAGCTATGTATATGCGAAGAAGGAATTAAATGATTTCCTTAAAGGGCGAAAGGGATTTCAAACAATTTCACCTTTTTTGCAATTTGCTAAAGTTGAATATACAAATGAGAATTATTCAAAAGGGATTGAATATTCTAAAAAAGCATTAAAAGAGGCAAGATTATGTGATTTCAAATCAGCTATTGTTAAATCATACAATTCACTATATTTTGGGTATTTATACTCACAATCATTTAAAAAAGCCCAAAAAACAATAGAAAAATCAATAGATATTGCCAAATCAATGGGTAATAAAAGAATTTTAATAGATACTCTTATGAGCAGTTTATGGATCAATTTATTATTGAATAATTATACAATGGCTAATGATACAATTGAATATATAAATTTCCAGGGAGGTCTTGATAATATAGATTGCATTAACTATAATATATATAAACAATTTATAGAATTAGGAAGAGGGTTTCTGAATCCTGATGAGATTAAGCTTAAAACAAATTATAATACATTACTAAGGAGTGATGATCCGGTATATTTTTTATTCAGGTTTCTTTCGAATATTAAGGAATCAAGAAATACATATTCGATTAAAGAATATATTAATGAGAATGAAGTTAATTTCAAGAAATTAAAAAAAATAGTATATAATGAATCGATAAAAATTGCTGAATTATTAATAAATCATAATGAATTAATCAAATATGGAATAAAATCTTGCATTGGTGAAATGAATAGGATAAAGCTTCTAATAATGCATAATGAAAAATTGCAAAAATATGATAATTCTGAGTTTAAAAATCTATATTTCAAATCGAATAAAGCGCAATATCTTTTTTACTACCTTTTATTCAATAAAGGTAAAATCATTCCAAGGGAAAAAATTATTGATATATTTTGGCAGGAAAAAGATTTTAAAGAAGCGGGGCATCTTCTTAGAGACTACATTTATTTAATAAAAAAAGCTTTTAATAACAAAAATATAATTATTTATATGAATAAGGGATATAGTTTAAATACTGATATAGAATGGGAAGTGGATTATTTTATGATGAAAAGGTATTTTAGAGAAGCAGAGAATCTAAAATACAATAGGGAAATGGATGATTATCTTAAAAAGGTTGAAAAGGGACTGAAGTTATGTAAATATATCCCTCTTCAAGATTGCTATTATGATTGGTGTTTTTCATACAGAAATGAAATCGAAGATTTATATTTAACCAACAGCAGAGAAAGAAGTATTATGTATACGGAAAAAGGGAAATTTGATAAAGCAGAGAGCGTACTAAATAATTTAGTAGCTAAATTTCCCCTTGAAGAATTTATTTATCAGGAATTGATGGTTTTATATTCAAAGATGGGGAGAAAGGACAGGATAAATAAAATATATAACACTTTAACGGATATGTTTTTAAAGGAACTTTCACTAGAACCTTCGGAGAAAAGCAAGAATATTTATAGATCGATAATTGGGAAATAAATAGGATATTTATGACGGAAGCAAAAGATGATCAGAGGAGCTTAAAATATTATTCCAAAAAGGAATTAGAAAAGATATTAACAACCGAACAGTTTGATATAACTCAAAATTATAAAACGGAACCTCCGTTTAAGAATAAGTATTGGGATAATAAGGAACCCGGAATATATATTGATATTGTTTCAGGAAAAGTTCTTTTCAGTTCGGTAAATAAATATCAATCGGGAACCGGTTGGCCTAGTTTTAATGAATCTATAGATAACTCTGAGCTTATATTAAATATCGATAAAAGCACTGGAACGGAGAGAAAAGAAATTAAAAGTAAATTCGCCAATTTACATTTGGGGCACTTATTTAATAATGGTCCGCTTCCTACCGGAAAGCGGTATTGTATCAATTCGGCAGCACTTTTGTTTATTCCGGTCGATAAAATGATTGAAGAGGCCTATAGTGAATATATTTATCTATTCCCTGAATATAAAGAATCGAATGGCAATAAATCAAAATTTGCCACATTTGCTGCGGGTTGTTTTTGGGATGTAGAGGTCTATTTTAAAAAAATTAAGGGGGTTTTAAATACAACTGTGGGATATACGGGTGGGAATAGTGTTAATCCGATTTATGAGGAGATATGTTCTAATAAAACAGGACATGCAGAATCCATTCTAATTAAGTATGATCCGAATATTATATCATTTAAAAAACTTCTGTATCATTTCTTTAAAATACATGATCCAACGGATATGGATATAAAAGGAGCTGATGAAGGTTCTCAGTATCGATCAGCTATATTTTATCATTCTGATGAACAGAGAATAATAGCTGAAAAATATAAGGAAGAGCTGGAAACCAAAAGAATGTATAAAAGAGGGATTGCAACGAAAATAGTTCCTGCTGGAGAATTTTACAGAGCGGAGGAATATCATCAGGATTATATAGAAAAATATATGAGTAATTTATAAATATGGGAAGGAATAGACATCAGACATCAGACACCAGCCGAGAGGGGAAATAGAAATAACAACGAATTAACTAATAAAGAATGCTGTCATCCTGAATCCTGACCTGCGTCAGGACAGGTTTATTTCAGGATCTGTTATGAGATGCTGAACCAA
>Ga0209121_10002198_pt1 | contig 19981 bp, 28 predicted proteins | sample Cruoilmetagenom3_FD_187292 | JGI IMG/M metagenome (GOLD analysis project Ga0209121, IMG submission 187292) | Oil polluted marine microbial communities from Coal Oil Point, Santa Barbara, California, USA - Sample 3 (SPAdes) (version 2) | ecosystem: Environmental > Aquatic > Marine > Oil seeps ...
TTTTTCTGTTCCACTATCGAATCCATGCTGTTATGGACAGCCACAATCGCATTAGCGATGGTGGCTGTCCTTGCCACTATGCAGACAAATTTCTTAACTAACCTCGGAAGATTGGGGCCAAATCTTCTGCCCACAAGGACATCCACGTTTTCCAGAACAAAAGATGTAGCCTTGGCTTTCTCCGGATCCCCATGTTTCATAGATTCATCCCCTTTGAACTTCACATTCTCTCTTCGTTCGACGAGTTCCTCCTTGCCATTGGAGAACCTGTAAACAAAGAAATATTTCGCCATACCTACGTGGTCGTTGTTCAAATTCACACCGTCATCTGTACCAAAAGCTATCAAGAGTTCCATCATTTATTTCTCCTTTAAAGGGTAATTTTTCTCACCCGCATATATCGGTACTTCAAGCCAGTTCTCTGGCGATACCAGGGGGCAAGTGTAATTTTCGCTGTACACACACCATGGATTGTATGCTTTATTAAGGTCGAGAATCCATTTCCCCTCGGCAGTCTGGTCTCTATCACATTCAAGATCGAGATACCGCCCCGCACCATACGTTTCCTTGCCAGCAGTTGCATCTCGAAAAAGAATAAACAGCCTCTCTTCCGTAGGATCGCTTTTGTAAACCTGAATTATTTGCTCTCGGTCGCCGACCTTGAACCGAAACTCACCCCATTGAAGGAAATCTCGCTCTTGACTCTTCGTATAAGCCATCCTTACAAACCTCTTTTCTTCATGCTCATGAAGTTCGAGTTCAAATCTGTAAGCCGGGTCAGGAGGGAAATAGCCAAGTCCTTTAAATTTAGCTCGGTCTTCAAAAGGAATGGGGGAGCCTGGATATCTACTCCTGAAGAATCTATCTTTTATCTCTCTTTCCTTTTCAGTCTTTGCTTTCCATTCAGAAATTTCCATAATGGTTCCTCCCTCGCTTTGGGTTTCCGAGCGATTTCTGTTTTAAGTCAAAGCTCACCATATTCCCCATCCCTTTCCGCGGCCTCTTCCACCTCTTGGCCTTCTACCCATTCTTCTACCCACCCCCCTGCTTGGTTCTGGATTGATTAGAGGAAATTCAGCTTTTCCGTAACCAGAGCCTCCTACGGTTTCACCTTCAATATGAGGAACAGAGAAAACCATGTCTGTTTTTTCGCTGCCGCAATTGGGGCAGTTCACTTGTTTATCTAGCTCTGAAAAACGACGGAAAACTTCAAATAACTTTCCATATTCTTTTCATTTATAGTCATAGGTGGGCATAACTCCTCCTGTCATTCAGATTCTGAGCATAAACATATTCGCAATTTTCAAAATTATTCCCCATCTTCAAGTCATTCAAAGAGACGCTTTGCACTTGAAATTCCAATCTTTGAAGGTATTCGACAAGATCTTCAACGGACTGACCTAATTGCTTCAAGAAATCATGATGGATCTCACAAAATATCTTGACGTTATTTTTTCGCAGGGTTTCCTTAGCTCCCTTAAGGACTAACAGTTCGCTGCCTTCACAATCCATACTAATCAAATCTATTCTTTCTATCTTCTCCTCACTTAAGAATCTATCTATGCTTGTAGTGGAAACTTCAAATTTTTTAGCTCCTTCTTCAAAAGCGATGCCACTGAAAAGCTCCTTTTGGTAAAAAGGGGCTTTGCCTACCTGGTCAGTCACTGCTAGTTCATAAACTTTTACATTTTCTAATCCGTTGGAAGATATATTCTCCTTCAGGATGTTAAAATACTCAGGAGTTGGTTCAAAAGAGTAAAGCTTGCCTCTCCTTCCTATTTTCCTCGCTACGGTCACGGTCGTGATGCCTATATTGGCGCCAATATCAATGACGTTCATTCCTCCTTTGACAATTGACTCCAGGAATTTTACCTCTCCGCGTTCATGAGGGTTATCTTTTAGAAAATTCTTGAAGCCAGGTGAATCATAAAGAAAACGCTCTATTTCCATTCTTAAATACCTCAAGTCCGCTTGTTGCTTCTTACAACGGAAACACCTCCCGGCGTTAGATCAGCCCTATTACCTTCCATTTCTATGAAATATGAACTCTCAAGGAAGTTAAGATGGAATCTTAGTGCAGGTCCCGTTATTCCTACCCTTTCAGAAATTTCATTTATTTCTAGTGCTCTTTGCTCTAAGACATTTAGGATATTTCTTCGAACGGGATTTCTTATAGCTTGGAGGGAACACGCGCCTCCTGCAGACCTCTTCTCATCTGTTAATCTAGTAATTAAATCTTGCATCCACTTCATTACTTCGTCATCGGTCATTTCTCTAGGATCTCTCCGAGTGGAATCCATTTCGGCCTTCCGCTCAATAAGCATTGTCTAGACACATCGTTCTATCCATTTCCTTTTGTTACTCTACTTTGGCTCTTGCCCACTTGTTAGATTCTAGCATGTCGGCAATTTCCTTAATGCCCTCAACATCCATATTAAATTCATTGCCAGTTAAACCAGAGATAAATATCTCTTTGTTTTCCGGAATAATAGCTATCACCTTTTCTCTGTCTATTGAATTCAAGAGGAACTCTTTCGTTTCTTGGTCAACAATCCGATTCAGTATGTAGTAGACAGGCTTGTCAACTTGCTGGCCCAGTTCTGATATCTTCTTCGCTAGAAGGATCGATTCCTGAGAAGGATCGATAATAACAAGGAGTATATCCACCCCTTTTTCTACTCCTCTTCCAAAATGTTCTATTCCAGCATCGGTATCTACAAACAAGAATTCTCCGTCCCCTAAATCGAGTATTTCCAAAAACTTTGAGGAAAGAGCATTGATTGGGCAGGCGCATCCTTCACCGAATTCGTATATTTTGCCCATTGATAAGAGTTGGATATTCCCTTTCTCAGCCAAATAACCTCTGGGCAAGTCACCCAATCTCCATTTATTTTTCATCTCCTTAGTTTTTTCAAATAGAAGTTTTTTGCCCCCAAAGTAGTTCATAAAATCTTCAGGTTTTTCCATTCCTAAACGGCTATGAAGACCAATATTCGACTCATCGCTGTCAATCACCAATACCTTGTTTTTTCTTAGCGCCATCTCTTGGGCTAAAAGGGCCACAACCGTGCTTTTTCCACAGCCCCCTTTACCGCAGACTAGTATTTTCACTCACTTTCCTCCATTCAACAGTGTCCTTCGTCGAACCTCCGGCGATTAGAAAATCTGCTGCACGTTCCTCTCTTTTCATCTTCCACGCCGACCCAGGCCAAAACCCTGGCCCATGCCACCACCACGACCCCTACCTCGGCCTGGACCCCTGCCTCTACCCAGACCTTGGCCCATACCTCTTCCCACGCCTCTGCCTCCACCCATGCCAGGCTGGTGAAGTCCAGGACTAGGGCCAAATTGGGGTACTACCTCTTCAGGGACTCCGGCTCCCATAATTTCACAAACTTTAGCAGCCACCTCCGGCCCACCACTAACACATCCATAACATGGTGCCTTTCGTTCGGCTACTGCCCTGGCAAATTCTCCACAACTTTTATATCCACATCGCTGATCATCTAATTTAGGCAAAACCTCATAAATTTTCTTTATCTTTTCTTTGATATCCTTTTTATCTAGCATTGTCCGGCTCCTTTCGTTTGTTAAGGTTTAAAACCCCACTAATTCATACCATTCGTATCGCTTTTAAGGGACATGCCGCTGAGCAAGAGCCACAGCCCGCACACATAGATGCATTATGCATGGGAAAGTCATACGGTTGTTCTTGAAAGAATGCCCTATGTGGGCAAGCATGACCAGCAGCGCAAATGCCGTGGTCGCATCTCTCTGGGTGGCATTTATTAAAATCTATTGATGGGACTGACTTTATAAGCATCTTCCTATCCTAAGCACAAAAAAGGGATGGCTTGGGTTCGTAGAGAGTGGTTACATCAAAGTTCCTGTCTTTCACTAAAGACATCAATTTGCGCCTCGTTAATCAGGCAGTGGACTTGTAATGGTGCTATTGCCCCAGCGTCTCCATCCCCCATAATGCAAACTCCCATTTTCACCTCCTCTGATTAGTGTCATCTTTTGAATCGGAATTCACCCCAGCGAAGAAAGCCTTATTCCTTGCCTTTCGTGTAGGCCATTCTTGCCACATGCTTTCTAGGGTTATTATGATTCACAGTGCCTTGTAGATTGTTATGAACGCAAGGGCTATGACCAGTACCGTGAGCCCTATTTCTAGCCACTTAGGTTTAGTTTTTAATGATATTCTGCTTCCTGCTCTTGCGCCAATCACCGATCCTATAAGCGCAAATACTGCTGGTAGCCAAATTATATCGCCACGATGCCAATAAACAATTACAGCAGCAATAGCTGTAAAAATCGTTACAAATAGTGATGTAGCAATTGCCCTGTGGACATCGAGTCTCATGGCTCTTAAGAAAGGTGGGAAGAGGGAGCCACCACTTCCACCACGCAGCCCTGTTATTAGATTTAAGAACAGAGAACCGGCAATAATGTTCCGTGAAGCCGGATTTACCTTCTGGGCAAGCCTCGGCGCAATTCTATCAAGATATATTCCAAATACAGTTATGAAAGCAGTAGCAGCGAAGATGATTGCCAGAATTAATGTTGGAATCAATCCGGCAAAAAATGCACCCGTTACTGAACCTAAAGTCCCACCGATTATCATGTATAGAGCAATCTTCTTATCTATATTCTCCCTTTGACTTATTGCCCCTACTGACGAAGAGAAAGGTATGACCAGCAGGTTAATTCCAAAAGCACTCAATAAAGGCAGTCCTGCCAGATTAAGTAAGGGTATCCTGACAGAACCTCCGCCAATTCCAAACATGCCGCTCATAAAACCCGAGAAAACCCCAATAGATAGATAAGCCATGTTTTGTGCTATCAATTATTTTCACCTGAGAATGGTCTTATAAAGATTAGGCTACTTTCCTCTCCTCACAAACCTGCAGAAACCGCAATTCAGCTTGGGCAGAACTTCATAGATTTGCCTTACTTTGTCCTTACCGATTACCATTCACCTTGCCCCTTGTAGTTTAATCAGTACCTAGGCAGTTGCATTAACACCTGGGATAGCCGTTCGTTGGCTTTTCCCACCTCTTCTGCTGCTTGTAACGCCGTACTGTATATTGGGTCGCTGTCCATGTTTTTAGCTTGCCGAGCCCACTTTGCGAATTTCTCCCCGTGCTTCTTGTTATGCTCAACCCATGATGTCAGAAGCACTGTAAGTCTTCCAGCTTCATCACTGGGGAACCTCTTGAGAATATCCTCAACCTTTGACCGGATCATCTGCTCAGGAACTGCACCGAGGATTTCATCAACCTGCTGCCCGTCAACGAAATACTTCTGCATGGGTATGCTCATAATCTGATATTTCACTGCCGTTCGTTGGTTTTCATCTACATTAATCATGCAGAATTTAAATCTGCCTTCATACTCCTCGGATAGTTTTTCGTATATCGGTATAACCATCCTGCAGGGACCACACCAGGGCGCCCAGAAATCGACCTCTGTGGGCAGGTCTGAATTCAGGACCTCCTCCTCAAAATTTTGATCCGTGATGTCTATTATTTTGCTCATGCTACCTCCTTCTGATTGCTCATTAAGCTGTAACTATAGTAGGGGCATGTCGCCCTTTCCTGAAATTCAGAACTTTGCCCTTTTCGAGATTCCTATTGTCATGAATAAGCATCTCGGAAAATTCCTTTTCCAGATAAAAATTTGCCCTTTCTACCTCATCTTCAGTCTCCGACTCCATATGTTTTGGCCAAACTGAAATAAAGGCAGAGGGTTTCATGATTCTATGAATTTCACCTAATAGTTTACTTCTATCACCTGCTTGTGGAAAATAGTAAGGATGAAAGACGTCGAAAAGAAGAACGACATCCACAGACTCATCAGCTAAGTCGATTCCCAGTTTCCACGATGTCTCCATTCTTCTTATGTTTTTCAAACCCGCTGACTTAGCTCTTCGCGTAAGCTCATCCAAGGCTTCCTTATCCTTATCCAAGGCGTACACTCTTCCCTGCTCACCGACTATTTTGGCAACGGGGACAGTATATGTTCCACAGCCACAGCCAAAATCCAGTACAGTGTGTCCTCCCCTAATCCCTATCTGTTGTAACATCTCAAGGACTCGTGATTCCAATTTCATTCCTTTGGTTTTGAATGTACTTAAAGGCGGACATGGCAGCAGTAGCACCATCACCAACGGCAGCGGAGACCTGGCGTGGTGAATTCCTGCGTATGTCGCCGGCAGCAAACATGCCGGGATCTGAGGTAGCCATGGTTTCGTCAACGACAATATATCCAGCATCGTCAAGATCCAGAATGGGGAAAAAGCTCTGGCTATTGGGCATAAGCCCAACGGCAACAAAGACACCTGCAACCTCCAAAATAGAGTGCTGACCTGTTTTCACATTGCGTAGTTTAAGCCCCCCCAGTACCTTGTCCCCCAGCACTTCTTCTACCACAGTGCTCCAGATGAACTCCAACTTGGGCTCGCCGAAGGCTCGTTGCTGGAGGACTTTCCCTGCCCTGAGCTGGTCTCGCCGATGTATTACATAGACATTCTTAGCATGCCGGCTCAACTCCAGGGCATCTGTGATGGCAGTATCACCTCCCCCGACTACCGCTACCTCCCGGTCGCGAAAGAGAAAGCCGTCACAGGTGGCACAGTAGGAAACACCATGGCCTGAGAGCCTCTCCTCACCAGCGACCCCCAACTTACGATACTCTGAGCCAGCCGCTATAATTATGGCTATAGCTTCGAAGTCTCCCTCAGTAGTGGAGACGCCATAGGGTTGCCCGTGAGTAATGCCTGTAACCTCAGCGGTTACAACTTCTAGGTCATATTTGACTGCTTGTCGGTGCATGAGGGAACCAAGCTCCATGCCAGCAATTCCCTGAGGAAACCCAGGATAGTTCTCTATTAGTGCGGCATTCACTATCTGGCCTCCAAATATACCACGCTCCACGAGCAAGCTCTTTAGTCCCGCCCGTGAGGTATAGAGACCGGCAGTAAGCCCGGCGGGACCGCCTCCGATAATGATTACTTCATATTTTGCCATTACCCGTCTTTCCCCGTAGCTTATGTAAATGCTGGAGTTTCGCCTGGATGTAACCTGTGCCACTTAGCAAGCAGTTCGTCTCGACTTTCCGGGTGCTCTGAATCAGACACAGCAGCGTCTACCGGGCATACTTCAGCACACTTAGGTGATTCGGAATTGCCCACGCACTCAGTGCACTTCTCGGGGTCGATTACATAAATCTCTTCCCCCTCTGAGATTGCTTCATTCTTGCACTCCCCTTCACAGGCACCACAACTGATGCATTCTTCGGTAATTTTGTAAGCCATTTATTAACCTCCTTAATTTATTTTTACTCATGCTAAGCCTTTCCAGCTCTCTTGCTCCATAGCCAAGAAAGTCAAACGCTCCCCCTGATTCATCTCCGCCATCCTGATTTCAACCTTCGCCCCCAACTTCGTTACTGCCTGGCGCAGACTGCTCACAAGATAGTCCTTAACTGAAATAGGTATGCCCAAGAAAGGAAGCACGAGGGTAAGCGTGACCTCATTGTCCTTCAAAGTTATATCCTTTACCATTCCCAGTTCAATTAAGGTACGATTGATCTCCGGATGCATCACCTGTCCTATGGCTTGATGTATATCTCCTTTCGAAATATTTCTAGTCATTACGTCTCCTCTATTTGTGTTTCAAGGTAAATCCATCCACCGGCTTGAACTGCTGCCTCGGGGTCTATTTAACCTTCGAGGTGTAGTTACCTGATTACAGCGAGAATGTCGCTTCTCGAGATGATTAAATACTTTTTATCTTCAAGTTCGACCTCATCGCCAGTGAATTTAGCATAAATTATTGTATCCCCTACTTTGATTTCCTCAGCAAGCTCCTCATCTGTTCCAACCTCCACAACCTTGCCTCTTCTTGGTTTCTCCTTAGCTGTGTCAGGAAGGATTATACCTGATTTGCTTTTGCTTTCCGCAACTTCTTCCGGTTCAACTAAGACACGGTCTTCAAATGGCTTGATCTGCATCTTAAAAACCTCCTTTCCTATTTGATGCTCAGTAATTTATCGATTTTCGCCTTATCAAAACCGACAACGGGTCGGTTATTAATCAGAACAACAGGCACACCCATTATATTTCGGCGCTTGAGCTCCCTGGCTCCCTCAGGGTCTTTTTCTACGTTCACCTCCCTGAATCTGAACCTTTTCTCCCTTAAATACTCTTTAACTCTGTTACACCAAGGGCATGAAGCCCCGGTAAGAATTATGATCCTTGGCTGACTAGAAGCGGGCATAGTTACCTCTTTATCGTTCTAAATGACCTGTAAGTTTTGGTGATGATTTAAGCACATTTTCGATACCTCCCTTCGGTGTAGATTACCCTTTCAGCAAATGTTATAGATTCCAAAGAGGGCGCTCCATTTTCCAGCAAGGTGACTATACTGCTCTTGCTGCTGCCACCTTTTCCACAAACTGGAATCTTCATCTAGACCTCCTACAAGCTAGCCCCTATTCTTCACCAAGGAGAGTCACCTTTCTAAATTCAGGTACCACTTTCTTAAGTTGATCCTCAAGTACCTCAGTCACTATCTCCCTAGTTCTTCTAGTCCTGTCCACATGGCAGGCAGAGGAGTTTGATAGCGGCCTATAATAGTGTACCGTTACTATTCCCTCGCTGATGTCCGTTAACTGGACATCACCCCTCCCAGGCTTGGCTTTATCCTGGCTAACACACTTTCTGTTTCTTATTCCATTCAAAGTTGTTTGCAGCTAGCACTGTCACTTTGCTGTCTTAAGCAAGCGCAGGTGCCCCCTTAAGAAGGGTTCCTCTTCAAAGCTAGTAAATCCCTGGCTCGACAGCATTTCCTTTAGGTCGAGCCTGAGAAATTCCAAAGCAAGCTGGCACTCTCCGCGGATAAATGCCCAGCGAAGGGGAAACCACAGCCTCTCCAGGTCGAATTCATTATAGTCCAAGATGCAAAAGACTCCCCCGGGTTTTAGGGCTCGGTAAGCATTGCTGATAATCCTAATCTTCTCGGCATCCTCAAAGCCGTGCAAGACGAACGAAGTGAATACCCTATCAAATTCCTCTTGATATGTCAAAGGCATCTCAATTCGCTGCTCCCTGAACTCGACATTGGGATATGACTGGCAGTGTTTTCGTGACAAGCTTAGCATTTCCTTACTGATGTCAAGGCCCAGGATGCTGCCATCAAGGCCTATCTTTCGAGCTATGAAGCAATCGTTCCTGCCTGTTCCTGAACCGAAGTCCAGAATCGACTGTCCGGGCTGAATATCCATCTTGTCAATAACCTTCCCAATCAAATAAGGGTAATACCCCAGCGAGATCACATCCATAAAAACGTCATAAAAGCGGGCCTCAGTTGGCCCTACCTCTACCTTCGACCTTAGCGGCGGCAAGATACACCTCTAGCCAAGCATCTCCAGATAGTCATCAGCATACTTCCCATTCTTGGCGCCCTGAAACATCTCACCTTTCTTTACCATCTGCAGTGCCAAGTACTCGCTGGCAGCCATTCCTGCAGAAGCCCCTTGTGAAGCGGACGTAATAAGATGTCGGTGGCCGGGAGTGATTTCGCCGCAGGCGAATATTCCGTGCTTATTAGTTCTCATCTGATTATCGACCTTTACAAATTTCCCCTCCATTTCGATCCCCGCTTCCTGTGCCAGTTTGGTATTCGGCTCTGTGCCTACGCACATGATTACCCAGTCGATTGCTACCTCCTTCTGCTCTCCGGTTATATTGTTTGTCACCACTGCTGCCTCCACGTTGTCGTCGCCTTTTATTTCCTTAACCTCGGTGTCGTACCAAATCTCAACGCCTTCGTTCGGAAACCTTCTAATCATGGCGGGGTAAGCCCTCAGCGAATCCCTTCGATGAACTACGATAACTTTATTAGCTTTGGTCTTGGCTAGCAGCGCACTTTTTGCTGTGCTATTCCCACCACCTACCACCAAAACCTTTTTTCCGGAGAATTGGACATAATCTCGCTTGGCATAATAGGATACGCCCTTACCGAGAAACTTGTCCTCTCCAGGGACACCGAGCTGTTGCATGGTACTGCCTGTGGCCAGGATGATAGCTTTGGCTCGGTACTGCCCTCTCTCGCTGGTTACAGTGAGATTTCCAGTGTCAAGACTTAACACTCTCTCCTGTCTTAGTTCTGCCCCGACACCATCGGGAGGTGGCGATGTAACTTGCTTCCGCATGTAGTTCATCAGCACCGCGCCGTCACCAGGCGGGAAACCCGGGTAATTGGTGACAGTGTAAGCGATATCGCCCTGTCCACCTACCCAGTTAGCCTCCAGAACCAGAGTGCTCCAACCATCGAGCTGGGTAAAGATCGCTGCTGATAAGCCGGCAGGGCCAGCTCCAACAATCATCACGTCCCTTTCTTCCATGATGTGCCTCCTTCCATTAGTTGGTGCATCCTAATGCGTCAGCTTACAGCATTCTGATTGCCTTCAGGGGGCAAGACTCAACACATGCGCTGCAATCCCGACAGAATCCTGGAATGGGATAGGGCAAATCGTATGGCTCCTCTTGTTTCCAAAGCTTAGCGGGACATTCAAGAACAGCAGAGCAGACTCCTTTGTCGCATCTCTCGGGGTGGCACTTTTCATAGTCCACCGTAACCTTTAACTTTGGCTCTAATATTTCTGTTTCCCAGCTAGAGCACCCATAAAATATCGTCGGCACCGCGGGCCCCAAAAATGTACCGCCACACGCAGTTCAGATTTCAGAACCCCGTCCCCAAAATTCCGATCTGGGATCTACGCTGGCACTCCTCCTGTGTAAAAAGTGCTTATTTCTGCTGTCAGCACATCCAGCAAAGTAAGAAACTACCTTCCCTCTTCTTTACATTTATGGCAATAACCTTCCAAATATAGCTCGACCTTAGTCACGGAAAAGTTATTTTTGCGTTGCACTTCTGCTATTAACTTAGGAATTAGCGGGCTCTCAAACTCAATGACTTGCCCACAGGCTTCGCATACTAGATGCTGATGTTTCCCTAAGTGTTTCATCTCATAGTAACAGCGCGTCTGCCCCAGATGCCTCTCATCTATCAGACCTTGTTCCTTAAATAAGTGAAGATTGCGGTAAACTGTGGCAAGGCTGATGCCGGCATCCCTCTCGCTGGCCCGGCGATACAGCTCCTTAGCATCTAGATGCCTTTCAGCCTCTTGCATAACACTCAAAAGAAGCCTTCTCTGTGGTGTAGCTGGCTGAATCTTCATTGGGTGGTTGCGATTGATTTTCATTCTCATCCAATCATATATCAAGGCTTTTGATTTTGTCAAGATAGCAACCGGATACTATTGACCACGTACATTTCCTTGAAACTGTGCACAATGTCGCCCTAATACGACTGGATGTCAGGCGAGATCTGGTCTGAGTAAGAAGGGCAAGCCACGGAGCTATTTCACTTTTGAACCTTATAGCCTGCCTTCATTAGAATCCCTCTTACACAGAGGGCAGCGGGTCAATCCTGGGGCAAGCCAAGAAGAGACCTCCTTTGCAGATTATGTTGTCTTACGTTAGGATCGTAGCCTATCTTCCCTAAATAAGCTTCTCCTGCGCTTCGTAAATACTCTTCCATCCCTTTGGTAAATCTGTAGTTCCCTATGAGGTAGAGGTGATTGTAGCTGACCTTGACTTCTCTGGTAATATCTCTAACCCTTTCTATATGTTTTGTGGATTTCTCGGAGGGATCCAGAATTACAAATAGGTCATCTATATCCAGCACCACCTTGCGATTGAAATGCTCCAACCCCGCAGGCGAGCCTACCAGTACCTCCTGATAATCTTTAACCAGAGTGGGGATGAACTCTTTGAGCACCGCATCCGGAGCGCAATAGCAACCCACAACAAACTTTGTTCCTAGACCAATAAAGTCAAATTCTTTCCCTTTGTATAGAACAGATTGCATCACACCCGATAAGAGATCGTAGCCTGTGCGGCCTGCCCTTTATTCTCCTCTATGACGTCGGCGCAGTTGAAATGGTCTTTTTCCCTTTTTCGCTCAAGTCTATTCCAACCATGTCAGCTAAACTCTCATCGGGGTCGAGGTCTATTAGCAGCTTCGGGGAGTTCAGATACTTGCAAGCCAAAGCTGCAAAAGTTGATTTGCATGCTCCTCCTCTCCCTGTGGAAACAACTGTCCTAGCTATTGTGCGACTTCCTGTCATGCCTCATCATAGTTGAATCACTAGTCCTGCTCCGCACTCTGAGGCTTTGTTTGGGAACAAATCTAATATCTGCCTCTTATATTGGGTGCAGTGGCAGGGGTAGATTAGGGACAGGTTCTCAAAAAGCCTAAAGTCATGAAATCCGTGGAAGCCTCCGGCGATGCCATAGACCTTTCCAAACTTCGAGGCAGCGCTTAGAATATTCCTCATGGCTGGATGAGCACATCCGGTTACTACAAATATCCCTTTAGCCGTCTTGAGTGCTAAAGACTGCTCTATCCCTTCTAGTTCGCCAGTGGAAAAGATATCGGCACAAATCTCCATCGCACCTTCAACAATAGTTGCCTTTCTCCCTGGGAGCACCGCTCTGAATGAACCGGGGAGAAAAAGCCGGGCGCTTTCATTCATTTTCAGAATCTCAGAAAGTCCCCCAGTGTGATCTCCGTGAGCGTGTGAGATCACGATAGCCTCTATGCTCCTCGGGTCTATATTGAGTTCTCTCATATTATGTAGCAGTGTGGGGCTGTCAGCACCAGTATCAAATAAAACTGGCGGGACGTTCGCAGTTTCAATAAAGGCAGAGAAGCCCCATCCAGCCCTCAAGCCCGCCTTCTTTACTTCATTGTCATAAACAACGGTGATTCTCATCTTTCCTCTCCATCAATTTTGTGAGTTTCCCAGTATGAAGCTGGCCACCATATGTCCATGCCAGCGACTGATTGGCCCTTGCCTCCCTCTCAGTCTTTTCTTGGTCCATTCCGTTACAGCTGAATTTCAATACCAGTTATTTTTGATTCCCTGCTAACTGCTCCTCTTCGAATATTAGGGCACCGACGGGACAGACTTTGACACATTCCCCGCAGTGCCGGCAATCAGATTCCCCAAAGGGTACATCTCCAAAAGTGGTAACTCGCCGCTGAAAGCCACGGTAGGCAAAGCCGATGACTCCTATGCCCAGCTTCTCCTGACATACCCATACACATCTGCCACAAAGGACGCATTTATTCGGGTCGTAGATAAATAGAGGGCTACTTGTATCTACTGGCAGATTCGGAAGGACCTTTTTGAATCTTTTCGTATTGAGTTTCACGCCAAGGTGTTCAGCAATTTTTTGCAGCTCACAGGAACCGCTCTTAGAGCAGTGGGCACAATCAACAGGCTGACTAGCTAGAATCAACTCAAGGGCAGCACGAGCGAGCCTCATCGCTTTCTCCCCTTTAGTATTGACCACCATGCCTTCTCTAACAGGCTCGGTGCAAGCCGTGACCGGCGTACCCTTTCCTTCCACCTCGACAAAGCAGAGGCGGCAAGCAGCCAAAGGCTCGCTTCTTTCCCTAATGGCACAAAGGTTAGGGATGTAAATACCATTGTCCAAAGCTGCCCAGAGTATTTTCTCACCTCGGGCAGCCTTTATTTGCTTGCCATCGACGGTCAAAGAGGTCGTTTTCGTCTCTGTCACCACCTACTTATACCTTCAGACGTGTGCCAGCATTGTTCGGGAAGAAGATATCGCTGAATTCCTCAGCCAGCCTTACCATGGCACGGAAGCCAGTGCAGTGGGAAGCTCCCAGCTTCTGGATGCTGAATCCCTTCAACTCAGCGACGGTTAGCTCGATTCGTTCCTGGGTAGCATGGATTAAATGTGTGCCGCCCAGCACGGTGTTAATACTCTCCACTCCGGTCAACTTCTGTGCATGATGTAAAGTGTTGACGATGCCCCGATGAGCACAGCCAGTAATTAAGCTCAGGCCTTGATCTCCTTTCACCACTAGCGCCATGTCATCCCTGAATGGGTCAGGATGGAAAACACCCTCCCTCCTAACATATAGATTAGCGTCTATTTTCTCGTATCCGCTTACCATGGGAATCTCCCCCGTGGTCGCCATGCGGTCGCTTATCCATACCGGTTCCTTGGTCAGAGTAAACGAGGCTCCCAGGCTCTCTAATTCCTCCCTCTGGAATGGCATACCGATGTAGCGATATTCTGCTTCTCCTGGACGTTTGACATACTTAGCATCCCAGATATCAGGGTGGGCGATTATCTCTACTCGCTTCTTCATCGCCATAAGTAGCTCACGGAGGCCTCCGGTGTGGTCGCAGTGACCATGACTCAAGACAATCTTGTCTATAGTGCAGAGGTCTACACCTAATTCGGAAGCGTTGTGGACTACTGAGCCACTCTCCCCACTATCAAGAAGAACTGCCAACCCGCCTAGCTCCACAAGGATGCTTAATCCCCATTCAGCAAGCAAGCGTGTTCTGCCTGCCGTGTTTTCAATTAGGGTAACGATATTCACGTCCTCTCCTGTTTTTCAAATTTTCAATTCGAGACAGAACGTCATCCACCCTTCGGGCCAATCCTCTAACCTCTTTTCTGAGTACTTTCGGCACAGGGCCGCCTCCCAGTTTAGAAGTAAAAACAGGCTGTAAGCCATAAGGGTAAGCTGGCACTTTCATTCCGGTAATTTCACTTATTTTGTACCCCGACAGAGGATTTTGTTTGCAGCCAAAAGGCGAAGCTTTGCCCTCGACTACCGCTCTGGCGAAGTGCCCACAATTAGCAAATCCACACAAGCCGCAATCCAGTTTGGGCAAGGCCTCGTAGATTTGTCTTATCTTCTCTCTATCCTTCAACTCAACTTGCCTTCTCTATCAGTATTCCCTTTATCTCCAATGTTAACTTTAGCTTCCTATTCCTAAGTCATACTCCCAGATGGCCTATTGCCTTCTTCGTTTCCTTCAGCTTTTCCATGAGGTCGATAGGTTCAACCTCTAACCTCCGTGGCCTTACCGCTTTACTCCAGTTGTGTGGCTCTATTATTTCCTCTAGCTCGCTAAGCTGACTCAGTTTCTCCAGCCTTTTATAGATCATTACCCAAGCACAGTCACGTGCAGGATCTACTTCACATTTGCCCTCTGCAGTTGTTCCGCCACATGACCTATTTAATAGTCCCTTAGGGCGCTGCACGAGTGGACAAATACCCGCCGTCCTCCCGAGTTCGCATTCTCCGCATGCCTGACATTCCTCTCTGAAACTAGCACCCCCCCGAGAATCCTAAGGCATTGTTGCTGGATATATAGGCTTATAGTAGCGCATCCCCCACAGCCCACTAAAACTGCTCTTTTTTGCCCTCAAGATATCCCAAGATCTCTTCAAAAAGCTTCTGCACTTGAGCGTTCATTCCCCCTAACTACAATGCGAGTCCAACGCCAGGCATGGTCAATTCCCTATCTGTAACCGACCTTAAGGGTGGGCGGCTGTCTAAATCCACCCCAGGCTGATACCTGAAAGCATCGGATAGTTCCTTATTCAACATAAACGTCAGCCGAGCTAGAGGTATGTTGGCAGAGCATACATCCTGGCATTGGCCACAGTTCACACAGGAATCCATGACGTGACTGATTCTTATCATAGGGAACATGACATCTGGTGGCACCTCCCCTGGCATAACTACACCCCTCTCCGCTTCCAAGATACAATTCTTGCAGTAGCATATAGGACAAGCATCCCGACATCCATAGCATTTAATGCACTGGCTAAACTGCCCCCACCAGTAATCAAATTTGTCCTCAGTGGCCATATTCTTAAGCGGGCCAAAATCTTTCTCCTGCCACTTCAATGCCGAGTTGATTGCCTCTTGCTCCTCCTTTCTCCTCTCCTCCATAGCTCTATCATCCGGTTGTTCAACATTCATATAGCCAGGCTTAATTGCCCCCTCAAAAAGTTCAGCGCCCTTATCAGAGCAAATTTCCACAAATGTTTTCTTCTCGTTGTTACTCACTCCCCACTTTCCGCAGGCAATATCTGCCATGGTGGGAATTTTGATTTCACACCTTCGACAGTTCTCCCTCCGCCCATAGCCCTTTTCCTCCAGTTCCTGCAGCCCCTTCGCCTTTTCTGTTCCATTCTTTAGTCTAATAACAAGCTTGTTATCTTCAATGTCCTCATAGACAACATCCAGTGGGTCAGCTCCGAATTCCTCCGCAATTGTCTTCTTAGCTACCACCGGCAATAGCGTGCCGCTGCAATTCAGACCTATGAGCAATAAGTTATCAAGGTTGATTTGTTCCCTTTTAACCAGTTCGATAATTCCCCTGATATCACAAGGCTTGCCCACCACAGCCAACTTCATATCAAAGGCGCCGCCAAGGTATTCCTTAATATACCTGGGAATATTAACGGTGACACAGTGCAATGCCCCGGCAGTTGATATTACCTCCTCGGGATCAGTTATCAAGACAGGGATGCCATCGTATCTATTGCCGCCCCTGGCCTTAATAGCAAGCACTGCATCTACTCGTTTACTCTCCAAGGCAAATTTCAGTAAGGAGGTAACCACGCCACCGGACTCGGTCTTACTTAGTATTTCCTCATCTGACGACCATGCAAGATACATATCTCCTTTCATTGTTTTACCTCCATTTTGACGGCGCATACTTTAGTTGCGGCACACTTGGCACCGGGGTCTAAAGCTGAGATTGTTAGCGTATTGGCGCAGGAATCAGGAAAGTGGAATGGAATAAACAACAACCCTGGTTGTACCTCATCAGTCACTCTGGCTTCAGCTTCAATGCTGCCCCGCCTTGTCTCCAGAGTAACTGTATCCCTGTCCTTGACTCCTGCCTTAATAGCATCCTCAGGACTGACCTCAACAAAGCCCCGAGGAACCTCATTAATTAGCTTTGTAGTCCTCCTCGTCATATGCCCAGTATGATAGTGAAATATACTTCTTCCTGTAGTAAGAAAGTAGGGATATTCTTCATCTGGCACCTCTGCTGGGGGCTTGTACTCCACCACCTGAAAATGGCCGAGACCATCAGGTGTGCCAAACTTCTGCAAAAACATGGTGGGCGTGCCAGGGTGGCCCTCTGAAGGACAGGGCCAATGAATTCCACCTGTAGTCTTCTCTAGCCGTTCATAGGTTATCCCCTTATACTGGGGAACGCAGCTTCTTATCTCCTCAAATATTTCCCCAGCGGAGTGAAAATCAAACTTATCCTTGTGGCCCATCCTTTGCGCCAACTGGCATATAATCCACCAATCAGGCTTCGCCTCCCCGGGAGCATCAACTACCTTGTTTATCTTTTGTACCCTTCTATCTATCCAGGTATGGGTAGCCTCCCTCTCTACCCATGTAGCTGCTGGCAACACCACATGGGCAAGCTTAGCTATCTCAGTGGGGAATATGTCCTGAACTACAAGGAATCTAGCTTTCTCTAGAGCCTTCTTCACATTATTAACATCGGGCACGGCCATCATAGGATCCCCCCCCACGATATAAAGATAGCTACAGTTATATAGCTGGTCAATATAGGTGATGCCGGGCTTAGTGGGCAGGTTGCTCACTCCCCAAGCATCCTCGAAAAACTTCGCTGTCTCCTCACCCACACGCTTGAAACCCGGATAGAACACGCATAGGCAGCCCATATCACCGCTGCCTTCACCATTTATCTGCCCTCTCATTGAGTTTACCCCACTCCCTGGCTTGCCAGCATGCCCACAAAGGAGGGCTAGGTCAGCGTGAAGCTTGACATTGTCTCCACCAACGGTGTGCTGACATATACCTTGGTCATATAAAATGCAACCCCTCTCTGCCTTGGCATATGTAATTGCCGCCTCTCTAACTTTTTCTATAGGAACACCGGTAATTTCCTCTGCCTGCCTTAAATCAACTTTGGAGAGGAAATCGCATAATTCATCAAACCCGGCAGTTTTTGAGGCGATAAATTCCTTATTTTCCAGGCCTTCGCTGAGGATGATGCTCATCATGGCATTTATCAGGGCTGCGTCCGTGCCTGACTTTAACTGCAGGTGAATGTCAGCTAAATACCTCGCTGTAGCTGTTTTTCTGGGGTCAGTATAGATAACCTTAGCCCCTTTGGCTTTCGCTCGTAATACTCTCCGGGCTATTAGGGGGAAAGTCTCCTGGAGATTAACACCAGCTGCGAAGATGCAGTCGGCAAGTTCAATTTCAGGCTGAGAAGTTTGCATTACTCCTGAGCCCATTGTGGGAACCAGTCCAGCCACGGCCGACGAGTGGCATAACCTACCGCAATATTCCACATTATTAGTGCCCATCACGACGCGAGTAAATTTCTGCATTACATAAGCATCCTCATTGCTGTTCCTACATGAGGCGATAAAACCAAAATTCTCTGGGCTGGCTTCCTTCAGTTTGGTGGATATCAACTCGAGTGCCTCCTCCCAAGAGGTTTCCTGAAGAGTACCATTCTTTCTCACCAATGGCATCTTCAGCCTGTCTTCGCTGTAGATGTACTCGTAGGCATTTTTACCTTTAGGGCAGTTCGCCCCTTCGTTTACCGGATGCTCTTTCCATGGCTCTACACCAACTATCGTTGAGTCTTTGACCACGAGATATATTCCACATCCGCAACTACAATAAGGACATATTGTAGGCACATATTTAATGTCCATTTCGCCTCCTATTAAGTGGGCTGGGGCCAAGTTCTCGTATTGTTTGGGTAAAGCTCCTCACTGTTTCAGCGTACTTTCGTCCCTCCGAAGCCCCTATCCATTCCAACTTTAACCTCTCAGGTTCGATTCCTACAGCTTCAAGGAGAGGTTTCATGCCTATAACTCTTCTCCTAGTAGATAAGTTGCCTTTCATATAGTGGCATTCTCCTGGATGGCAACCAGCAATTAAGACACCATCCGCACCTGCAGCAAAGGCCTTAAGTATTAACAGTTCGCTAACTCGCCCAGAGCACATCACCCTTATCGTCCTTATATTTGGCGGATATTGCATCCTTGAGGTGCCAGCGAGGTCAGCGGCGGCGTAAGAGCACCAGTTACAGGAAAACCCCACAATTACAGGTTTGAAATCATCCTTGTTCACTTATCACTCCTCATTAGTTTATAGACCCTTGAAGCTATTCTCATGTCCACGTTACGCTACTAGATATGAATCCTTCATTTGCGCTTTGAAAGAGCTGCCATTTGGCCGTCACCCACATCGCCTTTCTTGAGCCTAACCAAGATTTTTCTCACCTTTGGAATAGCCGCAGGATAAAGTCCTTTCCCCAAAATTGCCTTAAGTTCAGCCAATGCTTCAACTATGCTCATATAATCCCTCCTACGTGATTGTTATTTCTTTGCCTACGCCGGAGTCAATGTAGTTTTTCCCAAAGTAATCCTTAAACAGTCTTCTTGCTGTGTCGCCGTTGCAATGGCACGGAGCTACCTTTTGCGCTCCTAATCGATACAGGCTTTCTGCCACATAACTAATCTGCGAGCTAAATGCCCCACTCAAATAAAAACCTCCCATCGCCAGATAAACCTCTTTCCCGACGGTTTCCTTTGCCTTCTTGGTGATGCTTATTATACCAGGGTGAGCACAGCCAGTTATTAGGCAAAACACCGCTGAGGCTTTAACCAACAGCGATTGCTCCTCTACCCCTCCATTCAGTTCCCCCATGGGTAATAACACCCTCGAATAGTTCTTCAGGTTCATGTACGCTCTTGACTTCTGCTCCAAAGGATCTGATATGCCGCTTTATCTGTGTGGGGAACGAGCCCGGCAGGTAAACAGTCATCTGGCTATTATGCCTGAGAAATTCCCTCAGTCCCCCGGTATGGTCACCGTGTATATGGGATAACACTATGACAACTACCTCGGAAGGCCTGATACATAGCTTTTTCATGTTGTCCAGCAAGATCCCTCCGTCACCTCCAGTATCAAACAAGATAGTCTTCTCGGGGGCTGTGACAACACAAGAGAACCCCCAAGCTGGGATGAGTCGCCTATCATACCGGTTGTTGTCG
>Ga0209121_10002199_pt1 | contig 19979 bp, 17 predicted proteins | sample Cruoilmetagenom3_FD_187292 | JGI IMG/M metagenome (GOLD analysis project Ga0209121, IMG submission 187292) | Oil polluted marine microbial communities from Coal Oil Point, Santa Barbara, California, USA - Sample 3 (SPAdes) (version 2) | ecosystem: Environmental > Aquatic > Marine > Oil seeps ...
GTGCTCAAGAGAAAGATCAGCTATGGAACTCGAAGTGAACTTGGTAAGATTTCGTGGGAGAATTTCTTTACCATACTCGACACGTGCAGAAAGCAAAAGATCAGCTTTCTGAAGTATGTAAAAGATATTATATCTAATAAGCATTCTATGCCGTGATTGTTCCAGCTACTTGTGAAGGATAAGGAATCCATGGCTTATTGAGCATGTTCACCGTTTCTGAACATTTGCAGTGAAATGTTCCTTCTTTCTCATCAGTGCGTTAAAATTTCTCTGTGATTGGGGAAGTGTTCTCAACTCAAGATTCTTCTTCTCACGCCTACGTTTTAGCTCCATATCATGTACATATTTCCTGAAGTTACTTCGTTCTTTTTTAAGCCAAGTTTCGTATTCATCCGTGTCTTCATCCGCGTCTTTCTGCTTAATTTCGATCTCTTTTTTTACCATACGATCTAGGTATTTGAGTTCGGTGTCTCTATTATAAAATATATTCAGCATTCTGTATTTAATATGCTCCTGTTCAAAAGTTGATTTTTTTGGAAATTCGCCGACAGTATGGATGCTCAGATGTGTAATACAATGTTGATGAGTTAAATTATCGCCAAAGTAGCTCTTAAATACTTTAATATAAGTCGTAGATCCATCAGTCACGATGAAAATTGGTTGTTCAGATGGCAAATGCCTCGAAATAAAGTCTAATATTGTCTCGGCGTCTATGTGACGGTGGCGTTCTTCTGCAATTGGCTGGCCAGTTTCATAATCCAACAGAGTCAGGCGATATGCCCTCTTCCCATTTATCTTTAGATATTGTTCATCATAGTTAACAATACGTTTTACTTTTACAGGTGGTACGTCGGCATTTTCAATAAAATCATTGACTAATTTGTAGATAGCATCTTTGTTCATAGGATAAATGCGTTGCAATATCAAAGCTGCACAACGATATGATACATTGCATTTCCGCATTAGTAGACATATTTCAGCTAGGGATTTAAAAAAATTATTAATTTGATTTATCCAAGAATCACGACTTTCTTCGCATGAGTTTCCACATAAAGGACATATATACTTTCCAATCTTGATAGCACCCAAACCATTTTTTTGGTATTGATTGTAACCATTGTGACTCATCTTTGTGTTACATATCGAACACGGAGGTGGATTAATTTTGCGAAAAACACCCTTTACAGTATATTCATAGTCATCATCGTAATTTTCGAACATTAATTGGATTTCATCTGCGAAATTAAAGTTTGATAGAGTTGTATTTATAACCACCATGGATTGTCACATCATATAAGTTGATTTCATTGCATAAAAGGATTTTGCTTGAGTATTTTGGATTTATTCAATGAGAAAATGCCTCAACCAATCTAAATATCAGAACTATCTATAATTACCAAATAAATTTGTTATCATTATAACATTTAAAGACATGTCTAAAAAGTCCTACGGACCCCCATCACTAGATAATTAGACAGAGCCGGATAATGACGTAGAACTATACCACAAAGAACACCACGAAGAGAGAGACATCCACCCTGGCCAGGGAAGAGCCACCTCGTGCCTATTGGCAGGCTCAGGATCCACGTATTGAGCTGTGGTAGGACATCGGATGGTACCACCGCCGACCTGTACTGCTGGGTCTTCGGCCCGGAGGTGGATCACGCCTTCTTGGAGATCGACGTTTTTCACTCTGGTGGATACCAGCTCACCCACCCCTACAACCCGTGCTACAGAGCAATATGCGTCCGGGGAGACGAGTTTTGGGCTCTGCATGATCGATATGTGACGGCTTAATAGGATGTATAGTCTCCGTTTTAGCTTGAAAACGGAAACTTCAGGTTAGCGGTGTTGAAGAGCCTCCAGATTACCTCTCGTGGTTTTGGTGTAGGGGTGATCCTCGCCCAGTTTATCCCTGAATATCCCCAGGGCCCGCTCGAAGAGTTTCTTGGCGCCCTCGAGGTCGCCCTGAGCTTTCAGGACCGAACCGAGGTTGTTGACCCGGATGGCCACGTTGGGATGATCGGGGCCGTAGGCCTTCTCGTCGATCTCCAGGGCCCGCTCGAAGAGTTTCTTGGCGCCCTCGAGGTCGCCCTGAGCTTTCAGGACCGAGCCGAGGTTGTTGACCCGGATGGCCACGTTGGGATGGTCGGGGCCGTAGGCCTTCTCGTCGATCTCCAGGGCACGCTCGTAGTGCTCTTTTGCACCCTCGTAATCCCCCAGCTGTCGCAGGACTATACCGAGGTTTCCGAGAGTTATGGCTACCTCAGGATGGTCGGACCCGTAGACGTTCTCGAATATCACCAGGGATCGCTCCAGGCGCTCTTTTGCACCCTCGTAATCTCCCAGCTGTCGCAGGACTATACCGAGGTTTCCGAGAGTTCCGGCCACCTCAGGATGGTCGGGTCCGTAGACGTTCTCGAATATCACCAGGGATCGCTCCAGGCGCTCTTTTGCACCCTTGTAATTCCCCAGATTCTCCAGGACTGTACCGAGGTTTGTGAGAGTTCTGGCTACCATGGGATGGTCGGGTCCGTAGACGTTCTCGAATATCACCAGGGATCGCTCCTGCCGCTCTTTTGCACCCTCGTAATCCTCCAGATGCTTCAGGACTGTACCGAGGTTTGTGAGAGTTCTGGCTACCATGGGATGGTCGGGTCCGTAGACGTTCTCGAATATCACCAGGGATCGCTCCAGGCGCTCTTTTGCACCCTCGTAATCCCCCAGCTGTCGCAGGACTATACCGAGGTTTGTGAGAGTTCTGGCTACCTCTGGATGGTCGGGTCCGTAGACGTTCTCGAATATCACCAGGGCCGACTCCAAAACAGACTTAGAATCTTTGTATTCGGCTCGTAGATTTAGGTAAATACCAATTCGGTTCAGAAGATCTCCTGTGGTCTCTGGTACCACCCCGAGTTCTTCGGCATGGCCAGCTGTGGCCAGAGCATGGGGCAAGAGTAGAGAACAAACGGGCCAATTATGGAAATCATCACTGTCCCTAGGAAAGGCGTAGTCTACCAGTTGTACAGCTGCTTCAGACCACCTCTTGCGGTCGTCTTCTTCCAGCCGGTCTCGAGTTACGGCCTGGACTAACCTGTGGATAGAGAGGTTATCGGAGGATCCGGTAATCAACGAGTACCGCATCAGAACTGCAACGGCTTCATCAAACTCCAAGTCGTCTGCCACGATGGGGGCAAGTGATGGGGGCAGATGCCGTGCTCCCCCGACCAGAAGCGATTTGGGGATATCGTCTGGAGCCAGAAAGGCACAGAGGTTAAGCAGATCGGCGCCAGTATCGGACGCTTCCTGGACCTGCTTGAACGACATCTCCCAAGTGGTGGTCACGGTGGCAGGGTAGGAGACCGGCTTGCCGCGTTCTAGGACTTCCTTTTGCTGTTCCTGGAACCTTTTCAGGTAGTTTGACAGCGTGATCCTGGTCTCTTCGATGTAAGCCCCGGCCTGTTCCAACGCCAGAGGCAGGTTGCCCAGAGCATCTGTGAGGGCGTCGGCACCGTCATCTTGACCGGTTCGGTTGCGGAGAAACTCGATCGACTCGGCTCGGCTGAACACGTCTACCGGTAGCGTTCTGACGATGCCGCCCCAATTCGGGTTGCGGGAGGTGACGATCACGTGACCCCCGCCGGTATGGGGCAGGTAATCCTCGAGGTCTTCAGGATCTTGTACGTTATCGAATACCATCAGCCAGCCCACGTTCTGCTCCAACCAGCTCTTCACGACCCCGATGATGGCGTTCTGGTCTGGAGAGGTCTTCTCGGGCAGGTCGAGTTTCGCGGCCAGGCTGGCGTAATCGGCGGCTAGGGTGGCGGGCTCTTCGGATTTGACCCACCAGACGATCTCGTAGTCGGCCAAGTGGCGGTAGGTGTACTCCAGAGCCAGCTGGGTTTTGCCCACGCCGCCCAGGCCGGTTATGGCCTGGGTCTGGGTGAAGGCGACGTATTGGCCCGAGGTGAGGGCCTCGTGGAGGCTGTCCAACAGGTCCACTCGTCCGGTGAAGTTGGGATTGTGGGGGTGGGGGATGTTGGAGATCTTGCCAGGGGGCTCAGTTGATTTTGGGTGCAGTGATTCCAGCGCTTCGGGGGTCAAGGTGATGGTATCGGCAATGATGCTGCTGGATACATCGCCCCCGATGGCTTTGCTTCTCTCGCCCGAAGCGGTGGTGGTTCGGTTCTCTGTCGATATTTGTTGGGGTGGACTGGTGCTCTCAGGGGGCTTTTTTCCAAGTTTTGCGAGAGTGATCTTCTTGATACGTGAAACAAGCCCGGATAGGTACGCAATGATCGCAAGTAGAGCAGCGACAGCTCCAATGGTTATTCCATTTCGTTCCAGCCAGTTGGTCTTGGCAGCTTCTGTGGTTTCAACTTGATCTGTGCCGTTCTCGTCACCCGGGACCTGGGCCAGCGCGGCTACAGATAACGACAGCACCAGCAGCGCCAGGACAGTAAACGGCTTCGATCTCGTAGGGCGTACCTCCTGCCAAATATTCCACCTCCAATCTACAAAAAGTTTCAGGTTGCATTATCCCGTGGTCTGTGTGTGGGTAAGCTCCCCCGTACCAGGCAAAGGCAGAGAATTGATGAAAAGAGACATAGGATCAGCTCAGGTTTCAAACAAAGCAGGTTTATGCTCCACAAAAGCTCACAAAGGAATGTTTATTACATAGTATAGGCATAAATAATATCTGAAGCAGTCAGTTAATGATCCAAAACCAGTAGCAAGACCAAAACCAAAAATATACCCAAATAGCCCGGCCAGAATTCGAATCTGGGTGACGAGGTCCAGAGCCTCGTATGATTGACCGCTACATCACCGGGCTTCAGTTCCGCTCATCGAGCTTTTCACGTATTAACCTATCGATCCGGCCCCCCATAATCCAGCTGCACCACCTTCCACCCCGCGGCGGGCAGTTTCTCGCGCGTCAGAGAGACGCTTTGCCCAGGGCGCTCGACCTCCAGCCCCTTCAGGAACAGGTCCACAGGCGCCACATCGAACTCCTCGCTTCGAAAGTGCATAGGGAAGACCAGCCGCGGCCGGATCTGCTCGATCACCCTCTTCGCGCCATCGGCGTCGATGGTGTAGACCCCGCCGACAGGTATCATGAGCACGTCGACCTCGCCTATGGAGCGCAGATCATCCTCGCCGAGGAGATGGCCCAGATCGCCCAGATGACAGACCCTCAGGCCGTCTACGACAAAGCAGAATATGGTATTGCGGCCGCGGAGCTTCCCTTTCTCTTCGTCATGAAATGTGGACACTCCACGAAACTCGATCCCCGCGGCGAGATGCTTCCCAGGACTCCTGACCACCTGGGGATCCCCCCTTATGGCCTTCACGTTGTTGTGGTCATGATGTTCGTGGCTCACCAGGACCACGTCGGCCTCGACATGGGGAACCTCATATCCCACGGTCTCGTCGAAGGGATCGATGACTATCCTCGTCCCTCTAGAATCCACGATCTCAAAACAAGCATGTCCCAACCAGGATACCTTCATTTTGGATCACCCATCTCTCTTTAAACTTCCAGGGATAATAACTATTTGGATGGTCAGGTGATCACAGCGTCGAGGACAGCATGAACCACCCCCGGCGAGTACTTCTTTACCCGGGCACACCTCAGAACCCGGACCCTCCTCCCCTGTTCCTCCGCCTTGCGCCTCACGTCTTCGACAAGGGCGCCCGGGTAGAGACGTTCCGGAACAGTCTGATGATAGTGAAGCGTACCACCGGGCCGAAGCGCCCGGATCCCCTCTTTCAGGTACCGGTCCGTGAACTCCACGAACCCCATCACCACCCTGTCGGCCTCGCCCTCGGGGACCTCCTCGGCACAGTCGCCCAGAACCGGGTCCACGATCCCTTCCACCTTGTTGAGCCTGACGTTCTCTGTCAGGTACCCATAAGCCAAAGGGTTCAGCTCGATGGACAGGACGCGATCCGGCCGGGAGTGGACCGCCATGGGCAGACTGAAATAACCTATGCCCGCGAACATGTCCACCACGAACTCATCATCGCCAAGACGGCTCATCCTCATCCTCTCGTTGAGGTTCCCGGCAGAGAACATGATCTTCATGGCGTCCAGCTTGAAAACCACCCCGTTCTCCCGGTGAACGGTCTCGGTCCCAGACCCGGCGATCACCTCTCTCTTTGGCACCCTGAACTGGCCCTCGATCCCCCGGTCCATGAGGACGCACCTGCACCGGGGATAGATGGAGAGAAGAGCAGACCCGATATCCCGCTTCAGGTCCTCGACGCGGGGATCGATCTTCACCGTTATCACCGTTCCCAAGATGTACCAGGACCGGGGCAAGAGCGCCACCTGCTCTGGAGAGATCCTGTCCCTGTCCCGGAAGAGGTCGACCAACCCGGGGGTCTTATGGTAGAACTCAGGATGCTCCTGGCGCACCGTCTTCTGACCGGCCATCGGCCTCTTGACCGGAACCTCCACAGATCCATCTCTCAGAATCGGCTTGCGCCCGGGGTCGAAGATGCCTGCCTCAGTCGCTCTTCGTATCGTTGTTTGCGCTTCCCTTCTGGGCACTACCGCCGCCAGATACGCTCTTCTCATGGTAGATCTGCTCAAACTTCAGGCGGTCCTCAGTGCAGTTGCATATCAGAGATATCGTACCCTTCCTGCGAACGACCTGGTAGTCTTCCTCGTGGACCGTCAGACTGGTATCGAACTCTGCGGGTGCCGTCAGGTTGAACGTCACGGGAACGCTCTCGAAGGCCTCCGCCAAGCGGATGGAGATGCTGGCATCGTTGTTGCTGTACAACTGGACCATGGTGCCGTTGGAGTACGATATGGTAACCACGCCACCGGTAGCGCTTATGCTTCGATCGATATCCGGCGGAAGGGTCATCTCTATCCCGCTATCCAGGCCAAGGGGGTTGCTGACGTCGAGGTTCAGACAGACGCTTTCACTTTCGTTGGTGAGATAGGTGGTGTAACAGACCGACGGCGGTGCTGGTATTGGTGGAGGTGGTGACCAGATATGAGACCCGGAAAAGGCGATCACCACCAGAACTATCGCCAGACCAAGGACCGCCAGGCCGCTCTTGGCATCGATCTTCTCGAAGAGACCTTTTTGGGAAGAAAGGACCGCCTCGGTCACGACAGGAGCCGTCATCGGACCGTCTCCGACCTCGATGGGTCTTTCTTCCGTGATCTTGGAACCCGGGACCTTCTCCGCGGCTTCGAGCAGATCCTCTATATATTCTTCTGCTTCTTCAGGTTCCTTCGCAGTCTCTTCAGAATCGGGTTCTTCCGCGTCCTCCGAGCCCTCGGCTCGATAAACCTTCTTTCTCTTGGGCAGGGTGACCGCGCCCTGGTCGAAGTCCAGTATTAGATCCGAATAGGTGTCGGTCTCGTCGATGAAGCGCTTCGCTTTGGGCATCAGGTAGGATATGCCGGATATCTTGACCTCGTCGAAGAAGTCCGTGGTCCTCATCAGCCGGTCTTTATACGCGTAGATCGCGCCGCTCTCCATCCGGGACTCTATCTCGCTCAGGCTGGGAAAACGGTCCTCTTCCGCTGCCAGCTCAGTGGCCGCCTTGACGTAGGCCTCGAAGAATACCCGGCTCATCCGGTTGAGCCGGTTGGTGTAGCGGCGGTCGAATAGAAAGGAGAAACTTTCCCCGCCAACCACGCGACTCTCATCGGCGACCGAACACCAAGCAGAGTAGGAAACTTCCATCTACCCCTAACATTGGAGGGGCCACGATAAGTATCTTATGTTCGTGGGCAGAAAAATGGTCTATACAGCAGAAGTAAGAGTCATATAACACTTACGTGAAAGGTATCTTTAAGTCCTTACTGAACTTAGGAGAACATACTATGAAGCGACTTCAGATAGTACCGGTCCTTCTCGTATTTCTGGTGGTGGGGATCCAGTGCGTTCAGCAGCTGGACCGGTACGAAGTGGGTGTGGGGGAAGAAGTCAACGTCATGCTGAAGCTCAGCAACCCGTACGAGGGCTCCATGGAGGTTACCGTCACCCCGGACCTCCCCGACGGCGTCGTCGCCGTGAACTCCAGTGAAAGATCGGTAAAGCTGGATCCGGGGACCGCCGAAGACGTCACCTACCCAATCAAAGGCGTGAGGCAAGGAGAGTATGATATCTACTCCAAGATCGTATACAGCAACACGAGCGCGTCCTGTTCGCTCTCGCCCATCTCGTACGGGGACCGATACAACCGGCGACTGATTGTGAGCTAGAGATCCAGGTCTTCCCTGGCGAAGATGGGCTCGAGCTTGTAACCGGCGGCTTTTAGCTTCTCGCGGCCGCCTTCCCCTCTGTCCAGCACGGCCAGGACCTGGACCGGGCGGTAGCCTTCGGCCTCGATCAGCTCGAGAGACCTGATAAGAGACGAGCCAGTGGTGACCACGTCGTCCACGACCGCTACCTTCGTTCCTTCCGGGAGGGTAGGCCCCTCGATGAACCTCCTGGTGCCGTGCTTCTTCGGCTCCTTCCTGATTATGAGCGCCGCGAGGTTTCTCCCCTCGATGTGGCTGAGCACCGATATCGAGGATACGATGGGATCCGCGCCCAGGGTCATACCTGCTACAGCTTCAACCCGGGGCTCGATCATATCCAGCAGCAACTTGCCCGTCAGGTAGGCGCCTTCCGGGTCCAGGACCACCTTCCTGGCGTCGATGTAGTAGTCGCTGACCTTGCCCGAAGATAGGGTGACCCTCCCTATTATGAGCGCCTTTTTCCGGACCAGCTCCAGCAGCCGTTCCCTTTCGTTCATGAGGTCACTTCTCTTTAGCAGAATATAACCGTTTTCGATTGCCGTGAGCCTTCCTTATCCTCCCCAGCCGCCCCAATCCTGTTCCGTCCAGGAGGTAGATCCGTGCCCGGTCCAGGTCGGCCATCTTCAGGAGAGGCCCCCGTTCATCCTTCCCGGCAACATCGAGAGGGTAACCTCCGCAGAGGGGGTTGAAGGAAGGAACGATTATCATCTCCGGCACCACCAGGTCGCGGCGGTAGTGTTCCCTGACGGCGTCGCCGCGAAGGGGAGTTCTCACCCAGACCCTCCGGGGGGCCGAGGACCCCAGCGGGTCTCTCAGCCGGAGCGCAGGATGAATGTGGGACGACACCAGCGCATCTGCCCGGAAGAGGTCAGGATGGGGCCAGGCATGTCCATGAAAATAGCCCACACCGTCCAGGATGTAGCCTGCAGAAGGCGCGATCTTCATGTCCGAAGGTACCAGGTCCTTCAGGCCCACGTCGTGATTGCCCGGGACGAGGTCCACCTCGACGAGGGCGGAGAGACCCTCGATGAAAGCGGGAACCTCGTTCTTCTCCTGGAAGCTGGTCAGAGGAACGTTGTGCTTGATGTCTCCCAGGAGAACGAGCCGGTCCGGTCCGATCTTCTTCAGGTGCGACCGGAGCCGGGAGAATAGCTTTTCCGTCTGGCTGGGAACGCTAGCTCCCCCGAGCCATAGATCGTGCTCCAGACCGATGTGAAGGTCGGCAGCCACCAGCACCTTCAGCTCTCCTTCCACCAGGAGCAGCGGGACGTCGACGACCGGTTTGATCTTCACCATCTTCGGATATCTCCTGGAAGCTTTTCATCTGGAGTCTTGCGCTTCGTCTCGAAGGGACCACAACCCGGCCTTAGGCCCCGGACGCCTCCGTCAGCCTGCTCTTCACGAACCCCTCGTCTAAGCTGGATAAAAACCAGCCCGCCTTCGGCCCCTGCTTCTGACCCAGGAACGCCGTATATATCGCCTGGAAGAGCTTCTTGGGGTTGATCGCCCTATCCTCGGCCACGGCGTAGACCTCGCTGTGGATCTCCTCCGCGGTCTCGCCTCCGATCCGCTCTGCCAGGACCCGGAGACCTTTTCTCACCTCCGGGCTCAGGTTGTTCACTCCTGGTGGAAGCTGGTCCTGGAGCTGGAACTTAACAAAAGGCGGCGCGTACCTCTCCAGCCAGACCTCGGCGTTGGCCGCCCTGGCGAAGATCGCCTCTCGATCGGTGGTATCGTAACCGCTCCTATCCAGCACCTCCAGCAGCACATCCTCGTCTCCCCGGGCGATCTGGACGGCGGTGACCATGTGCCGGAAGGGGATGGGAAACGGCCGACCGGTTCCTATCGTCGAGAGATCCATGGTCCTCTCATCGACAGCTTGCTGGTCGTATTCTTCCACCAGGCTGAGAAGGGGCATACCGGGATCGAACTCGATATGTTTCTCCGGCTTGGTCCTGATGATCAGGTATCGGAGAACCTCCGGAGGAACCACGTCCAGCATATCTTTTATGGTAACCACCACCCCTGTGGAGCTGTGCATGGCCCCCTTTCCTTTGAGGTGGATCCACTCGTAGACCACCGGGTAGGGCGCTTCGTATCCGTAGATATCCTCGGAGATCCGTTTGCCGGTATCGTAGGATCCGCCCGAGGTGGCATGATCCTTCCCGAAGGGCTCCATCGTTATATTGAGTATCGACCAGCGAGCAGGCCAGTCGATCCTCCAGGCCAGCTTCCCCTCACCCTTCATGCTGGCCATGCCCTCGTAACCGCATTCGCACCGGTAGTCCACGGTCTCTCCTTCGAGATCGAACCCGGCAACCTTGGTGGTGCCCAGTCTTCCGCACCGCTTGCAGATGGCATCGAAAGGGAACCAATCGGGGGGCATATCTCTTCCTGAGACCTCCTTCAGGATCTTCGCTATCATATCCTTCTTCCGAAGAGCGGTCTTTATGACATCTACGTACAGCCCTTCTTTGTAGAGGCGGTCTGCTCTGTAAACCTGGGGCTTTATGCCCAGTCGGTCCAGGGTCTTTAAGAAAGGGAGGAGGAAGTGATCGGCGTAGCTATCGCAGCAGCCCTCGGGACAGGGTATCTCCGACAAAGGCTTGCCCACATGTTCGGAGAACGACTCTGGCAGAAAGGGGTAGAGCCGCCGGAGCGGGTCGTAGGTGTCGGCGATGTATATCAAGCGCGCGTCCACGCCCTTATCGAGAAGAGCCCGGTAGACGGCGTCCGCGGTCATCATCTCTCTCATGTTCCCGATATGAATTTGACCGGAGGGCGTGATGCCGCTGGCCACCGTCTGCGGGCCTCGGTCTGCCAGCCTCTCGGCAACCACATCGGCCCAGTGTATGCTCATGGTCTCTGATCGAGGCAGCGGTAGATATTAAACTTCCGCCAGAGAGGTCGAGAGGAAAAAGATATCAAGAGGGACCGCAATTGACCTCTGATGGACCGTCCCGGCCTAGATGAGTACTTCATGGAGATCGCATCTGTGGTGGCTACCAGGTCTACCTGTCTCCGTCACAAGGTGGGCGCGGTAATAGTGAAGGAGAAGAGGATCCTGACCACAGGGTACAACGGCGCGCCCACCGGGCTTCCCCACTGTCTCGATCTGGGATGTCGCCGGGAGGGCGTTGAGAGCGGGCACCGACACGAACTCTGCAGGGCGGTACATGCCGAGCAGAACGCCATCATCCAGGCGGCGCTCCACGGAGTGAGTACTGCGGGAGCCACCCTCTACTGTACCCACCAGCCCTGTGTACTCTGCGCCAAGATGATGATCAACGCCAAGATCTGCAGGGTGGTCTACAGACACGGCTACCCCGACGAGGAGGCTCTCAGGTTTCTGGAGCTGGCGGGAATCGAGGTCTGCCGGTTGGAGTGACGCTGTTTTATCCTGGCCACAAGAAAATGTTCGCTTACGCTCACATTTACTTGAGCACATAAAGTTATACTTTATGTACAACATGACTTTCGGTCATATAGATTAGAGCGACATATTAAATCAGACAAGCTTGAAATTGTACTGCACCCAATTGTAACTACTCAGGTATGTTGATTGGTCTCCCGGTTGTGATCCTGTACTTTCTAGCAAAAAAAATAACCGCGGAGGGCGCAGAGGAACGCAAAGCATTTAACCATTTATTTCCCCTCCGCGCCCCTCTGCGTACTCTGCGGTTATATCCCGTGTTTGGTAGGTTAATATTGTCTAATCTAACCTGTCGATAAAATGGTAATCACCGAAAGTCATGTACAACGAGAAAATCCTCCCTTCGGTCGGATTTACTCGAAGTATACAATGTTATACATTATATACAACGAAAAAGGTTTAGTAACCTGCAGTACATGGACTCAGTCATGTTGGGGACGAAAGAGCACCTGAGCGTCGAGAACGGTCATCTCCTCATCGATGGTGCAGACACCGTCGCCCTGTCGGAGGAGTTTGGTACACCGTTGTACGTGACCAGCGAAGGACGGCTGAGAGAGAACTTTAGGAACTATCGCAGGGCGTTTCTCGAAGCCGATATCTACTTCGCCGTAAAGGCCAATGGAAGCCTGGCGGTGCTCAGGATCCTCGCTCTGGAGGGTGCCGGAGCAGACGTCTTCTCCGGGGGGGAGCTGCTATTGGCCAGGATGGCGGGGATTCCCATGGGCATGATCCTCTTCAACGGCAACTCCAAGAGGGCAGAAGAGCTGGAGCTGGCGGTGGAGGCAAACGTCAGGGTCTCCGCCGATTCTCTGGAGGAAGCGGTGGCGCTCTCCCGGATCGCCATGGAAAAAAATAAGACCATCGAAGTTGTCTTCAGGGTTAACCCGGACGTTTCTGCTAGGACCCATCCCAAGATCGCCACGGGTCTCAGAACCTCGAAGTTCGGGATACCCTCAGAGGAGATCGTGAATGTCTACAAAACCGCCCTGGATCTGGAAGGAATAAGGCCGGTGGGCCTCCACTGTCACATAGGGTCGCAGATCCTGGATATCGATCCCTTCGTGGAAGCCACGTCCCGGATGATGGACCTCGCCGCCGATATCGTGGATATGGGCGCGGATCTGGAGATGATGGACTTCGGCGGCGGTCTGGGCATCGGGTACGCGCCAGGTATGGAGGCTCCCGGTCCTGCCGACCTGGCCAGGAGAGTTCTTCCCGTCTTCCGGGCGGGGTGCAGCGACCTGGGCATACGTCCCAGGATTGTTCTGGAGCCGGGTCGGAGCATCGCAGGAGATTCCGCCGTACTGCTCACCAGGGTGAACGTGGTCAAGAGGTCACACCTCAACTTCGTGGGGGTAGATGCCGGGTTCAACCTCCTGGCCAGGCCCATGATCTACGACGCCTACCACCATGTCGTGGTGGCCAACAAGGCCGATAAGAAACCCGAAGAGAAGTATACCGTGGTGGGACCGATATGTGAGAGCGGTGACGTGCTGGCCGGAGACCGGATGCTGCCCGCCGTGGCGATGGGCGATATTATGGCGATTTTGGACACGGGTGCTTATGGTTTCTCCATGGCGTCTCAGTACAACGGCCAGCCCCGGTGCGCCGAGGTTTTGGTGAACGGCGGCAGGGCGGAGCTGGTCAGGAGGGCCGAGGATTACAGCGCCCTCCTGGTAGGACAAATGGTGCCGCCCAGGCTTCTGTCATGAATATACCTTCGCCGGGATCGGCCTTGCTGGCATCCCGGGCGTTATGGCAGATGAGGGTCAGAAAGAGGCCCTTCGTGCTATCTCACGGGATCAACGCCCGGTGCAACCTCCGGTGCAAGTTCTGCGATTACTGGCAAGAGAATGGGAAGGAGATGAGCACCGGGGCGATCTTCGGTCTCCTGGACGAAGCCCGGTCTTTCGGCATCGGTGTCTACAACGCCTGGACCGCAGAGCCTCTGCTGAGACCGGACCTGCCGGCGATCCTTCATCATGCCAAAGAACGGGGCCTGGTCACCTCTCTGATCACCAACGGGATGCTTCTGCGCAAGAGGATTCACGAGCTCGGCGATCTGGACCGCCTATCGGTCTCGGTGGACGGGATCGAGAGCTACCGGGAGATCCGCGGAGCATCTATCGATCCGGTACTGGATGGTATAAAGGCAGCCCAGGATGCAGGTCACCAGGTGTTGATCAACTGTGTGATCAGCGGGAAGAACCTGGACGAGGTCGAGGACCTGGTGCGTCTGGCGCAGGAGATGGGCACCCTGATATCCTTCGAGCCGCTCCATGTCTTTGAGGAGATGAAAAGAGAGGTATGGGACGAGATGGCGATAAGAGACATCTCCAGGTACCGGAAGGCGATGGACAGGTTACTGGAGATGAAGAATAATAGGTATCCCATCATCAACTCGCTCACCTACCTCAAGATGGTGCGGGACCAGAATCCGAGTTTCAGGTGTCATGCCAGCGATATAGTTCTTCATGTCACCGCGGACGGGAGCATAGTGAACTGCAGGGTCCAGAGAGAACCCCTGGGCCATCTTGAAGACGGGCTCCTGAACGTCTGGAGGTCTTCTCGGGAGAGACGGAGGGAGATCACTCAGAGCTGCAAAGGATGTCTATTCTTCGGGTACGTGGAGAACAGCCTCCTCTACGATCTCAATATGGAGGTTATGGCGCATTATGGATGGATCTGAACTGCACGAGGGCGCGGTGTCAAAGATATTTCTGATGATAAAAAAAATGAGCGCCATCGGTCGGGCAATGAAAATGCTGGCGATGCTTATCCTCGTTCTGGTGGTCTACACGGCAACGGCAGACGATTACTACTCAGCCGAGGGGGGACCCCGCCTGGTCGCATCTTCAACAGACGCCAGGCTGGATATCGGGAGGACGGGATCGGTCTGGGTGACGCTGGAGAACGTTGGCGATGTCACCGGCATGAAGCCGAAAGAAAGGCCTTCGAACGAGGAAGAGGAGATGCTGGCCCTGCTGGAGCAGGATCTCGAGATGGGGGCATCAGAGGCCATGGGGGTCGAAGCCAGGCTCCGGAGCGAGGACGAAGGTATCACCGTAATATCGGGTCCGCAGCCGGGAGGTTCGCTTTCCCGCGGCCAGGGGCTGGAAAGACCGCTGGAGTTCCAGATCGAGGTGGATGACGACGCCGACGCAGGGACCTGCCTTTTCACCCTGACCGTGGAGTACGAGAAGTTGAAGAACGTGATGGTAGGGGGTGACCCGCGCTACCCTGAGATCCGCTTCCAGAAGGAACCGGCAGAAGAGACCATCCCCATAGAGGTCTCGGTCTTCAAAGGACCCAGGATCATGGTAGCGGGTGAGGGAGAGGCGTCGCCGGGCGAAGATTTCGTCCTGGACGTGGTGCTGACGAACCGTGGAGACGAGAGCGCCCGAGAGATGCAGATTGCTCTCATCCCTCAGGCGCCCTTCATCTGGGCCGGTGATCCTGCCGTGGAGGACGACCTGGGTCCGGGAACCTCGACAGAGGTGGAGTTCGCGGTCCAGACGGCCGGGGACGTCGACCCGGGTGACTACGCCATCCTCGTTCAGGTCCGGTACAGGACAAAAGACATGGTCAGGACCGAGGTGTCGGCCGCCCTGGTGGCGGTGGGCAAACCCGGCAAATCGAAGGTGGTCTTCGTCCTTCCCGTCATGGTCGTCCTCTCGATCGTTCTCTACCTGGGCGTACGGGATAGGCGCCTGCCCTGGAAGAGAAAACGATGGTGGTGATCTACCTGGTCACCAGATCCTCGAACTGCTCTTGGGACTTCTCCAGGATCTCTTCTTCTCCGGGTATGATCCCTTCTTTCATCAGAACCTGGCCGTTGACGATGGTGGTGTCCACCCCGCCCAGCATGCTGTAGACCAGGTGGGATACCGCGTTGGTCAGGGGGCGCGGACAGAACCAGGGTTTCTTGAGGTCGATCAGAGATAGGTCTGCCAGGGAGCCCTCCTGCAGCCTCAGGTCGAGGTCGAAGGCTGCATAGGCGTTTTCGGTAGCGATCTTCCAGATGTCTTCTGCCCTGAAGAGGTCCGGTTTGAAGTGTGCGCATTTCTGGGCGATGGCGGTCATCTTCATCTCCTGGAAGAGGTCCAGGTTGTTGTTGGATGAGGCTCCGTCGGTGCCCAGGCAGACGTTGACCCCTGCGGACAGGAGCTTGTCCAAAGGGGCGATGCCCGAGGCCAGCTTGTGGTTGCTGATCGAGCAATGGGCCACGTTCACTTTTCTTCTGGCCAGCGTGGATATGTCCCCGGGCGAGAGCCAGATGCAGTGGGCTGCGATCACCCTTTCGCTCAGGAACCCTATTGAGTCCAGATATTCTACCGGTGTTTTGCCGTGCTCATCGATGGAGCGATCGACCTCGTCTTTGGTCTCGGAAAGGTGGATGTGGAGCATGAGGTCGTACTTCTCTGCCAGGTCTCTGGCCTTGTGGAGCGTCTCCTCCGAGCAAGTGTAGACGGCGTGGGGACCTATGGCCGGTCGTATCAGGTCGTCGTCCTTCCACCGGCGCACGAAGGGTTCGGCTTCATTCATGAGGTCGGGCCTCATGTCGAATAAGACCCCGGAAAGGATGGCTCGCAGCCCCATCTCTCTGGTGACCTCGGCGGTCTCGTGCATGAAGTAATACATGTCGTTGTAGCATGTGACGCCGAGCCGGATCAGCTCCAGGCATCCCAGTTTCACCCCCCATTGGATATCTTTCGGGGTGAGCTTGGCTTCTAAGGGCCAGATCTTCTCCTCCAGCCAGGGCATAAGTTTCATGTCGTCGGCGTAGCCCCGGAAGAGGGTCATGGCCAGGTGGGTGTGGCCGTTAATCAGGCCGGGGATGGCCAGCATCCCTTTGGCATCGATGATCTCGTCATCTTCTGCCTTCAGGCTGCGACCGATCTTGATGATCCTATTATCCTCGATCAGGACGTTCTGGTCTCTGATCACCTCTCCGGCCTGGAGGAGGGAGGCACCTTTGATTAGCATGGTATTCCTATCACAGGCTTGAATATTAAAACTGTCGAAGGAGGATCGCTAGGCTTAAAAGGAGTTAGGCTCACAAAAGAGAAGCGTGCTGAGGTAGCCAAGCGGCCCACGGCGCCGGTCTTGAAGTCTCTAGACAAGGGAACCGGTGGTGCATTGCGCCTCGTGAGTTCGAATCTCACCCTCAGCGCTTATTTTAGCAGCTGAGGCCGTCTCACAATTGATTTTGACGCTGAAAATCGTCGTTCTTTTCGGATTTAAAGCCCTATCTGGCCGTCTTCATCACTCGATCTTGAATTGTCGGACAGCCTCTCTTCTCTCGATAAAAGCTCGCTGTCCAGGGGCTTGTCTCTGCCGGTGAGCGTTCGGTACTGTCTCAAGGCCTCGTCTCTGGAGGCGGGGGTGTCGCCGGTGTACAGGGCGAGCTTGAGGCCCGTTCCTGCCAACCTGGTGGCGAGGTCGTCGTACTGGGAGTTGGCAAGATCGTTCATCGGGTAGATAAGGATGGCCTTGACGCCCGTCTCGTCCTCGTCTTTGAGGCGGAGGCATTCGCTTATGACGGGTATGCTGAAACAGAAGTTCTTGCCGCTACCCGTGCTGGTGGCAACGATCGTGTTCTGGCCCGAGGCGATCTTTCTGACGGCCTCTGACTGGTGGCAGTGAATGTCCACGACGGGAGAGGCAACGTCCTCGGGCCTGACGGTGAAGCACTTCGGGGCGTCGGGGTGGACGAGGCCTTCGTCCACGAGGCTCTCGAAGGAGTCGCCCTGTTGGAATCGGCGGTTGAGCTCGATGTAGGGGCCTTTTGAGATCAGGGTGCCCTCGTCCAGCTTCTGGTCCACCCAGTTTCTGATAGTTGGGTTTTTGAACCTCTGGAACGAGGTGACGTATCTTCGGTAAGCCTTGCGTGCGTTCTCCAGGGCCACGAAGGGGTCCAGCCTTTCTGCCCTGTCCATCTATTCTCCCGCCTCTTCTCTTTGGTTGGGCGCGACCGATCTTCGCCCAGTTCGTGTTAGTTACTTCAGGTAGTACTTTAAGATGGCCATGTTTGGTTCTGTCAAGTTGTCGGTAGGTGAGAAATTAGCACTTTTGGCCACAGAAGGTGAGTAACACTGAGAGTATGGGCGAACCTGAAGATATTCGAGAAGTTGTAGATTTTGCTGGAAGATTAAAATGTTCAAGGTGTAAGCGCTTGGATATACGACTGGTATTTGCGCATAATGTGATATAACCGATAGTGGTATATGCTAGTACTAATATATATTAATTTGTAAAACAATCTTGCAGATTCTTTGGGGGCTTTACACCTAAAGTCGTAGCATGTATGCGAATTCCAACCGAGTATCGGTACAGGTCAGTGATCACCAACAGATATATTAGATAGATTCTCATATAATATGATGTACAAAAGGTGACGTGATAATGAGTGACGTCGTTATTCCGGGCTGGAATTCCAATGGTGTTATTCCACCAATTGATCCTACCAATCCAACGTCATTTGAACGATCGCCCTATGAGGTTTCTTTGACTGATTTGGTGTTGCGGTTTGGCACTTCTCTGGAACGGCAAGAAGTACTCAATGGATTTCTTTTGTTCCGTTCTGAATTACATAAAGTTGGGCTTACACGGGGCGTTCAGTGGCTGGATGGAAGTTTCTTGGAAAACATTGAATCATTAGAATCCCGCGCCCCAAATGATATCGATGTAGTCACGTTCTATCATCGACCTAATAGCTACACACAACAAGAGCTATTTAAGGCATCTCCGCGGCTTTTTAATCATGATAATGTCAAAGAAGACTACCATGTAGACGCCTACCTTATAAATTTAGATGATAATACGCCAGAATTTCTCGTCTCCAGTTCTGCATATTGGTACAGTGTTTGGTCTCATCGACGCAACTTACTTTGGAAAGGCTATCTGCAGATAGATCTTTCCCAAACGCATGATGCCTCTGCAATAGATAATCTTAAATGTATGACTAATGGGGGCACGTTATGATAATAAGAGAATCTCATAATCTCCAAGCGGAGCTGGCTGTGTTGGAGAAATTGATAAGCCAAGTGCCCGAACCTAATGTAATCGATCGAATGAGTCTAGAAGCGCGCAAGAAGGAAGTGGCGGAGGCATTATCTGTTCAGCAGATACCTTATTATGAACCAGTCCGCGTTCAGTTAACGTTCCGTGGAAAACCCATCGTGAAAAGCTATGGAATATATACCGAGTTTGCGGCATCTATTTTAGATAAGTTTGCGGACATGGTTGCTGCTATCGGAGCCAGTCAGAACGTTCCACTGGGCATGCGTGGCGTGATCCCCAATCGGGAACATTATCAATTGATAGTAACAGGAACGACATCAGGATCATTTGGATTTGAACTTGAAGAGGCACCCAGAGATGAAATATTAATTTCTCCTGTTAAGGCGGCGATCGAACAATCAATGTCGATTATGGGATCAGCTGTTGGGTCAGATGATGATTTGGCAGATGCCATAGCTGAGGTTAACCCACGTGCTATTGAAGCACTGCGCACATTTCTCGGGGCTATGGTAGATCATGAGGCATTATGTGCTCTTGATATGGAGGAGAAACAATTCAAATTTGATGATGTGGGTCAGGTTCGGATTACTAACGAACGTCTTAGCCAAGATAATATTCACGAAGACGACAAGGAAATTTTAGGTATGTTCCAAGGTGTCTTACCGACACGCCGCAACTTTGAATTTTCGGTCAAAGAAAGCGAAGAGGTAATCGCAGGTAAGGTTGGACCGGAAATTGAAGATGCGGGCAAAATTAATCATGTCATAGAAAAACCCATGAAGATCCAGGTCCACACAAGACGAGTAGGAACAGGCCAACCACGTTATGTTCTTTTTGGTTATGAAGAGATGACTGAATAAAAGTGAAAAGTAACATCACGTTACAGTATTTTCTTCTCTATAGTAGCTTGCCTTGCAGATTTCCCTGGGCGTTTTGTTCCTCATGCGGGGATGCTGGATAAGATCGTTTGGGAAATGCTCTCACGCGAAGACGCGAAGGGAGGTGACTCGTCGATGAATGTGGAAGAAGTCTCTTCCATCGTGGTGGATACGGCTTTTCACCTTCATCGGGATCCCGGGCCGGGATTACTCGAATCGGTCTATGAAGCTGTCCTTGCGCGTATTTGCGGGTGAAACGTCAAGTGTCTGTTGCCTTTGGGAACTCACAAAAAATGAATTACCCACAATCTTATAATTTACACACATTAATAGAATATCATGCATTTCTTATATTGAGATTTTAGTAAAATTAAAG
>Ga0209121_10002200_pt1 | contig 19968 bp, 21 predicted proteins | sample Cruoilmetagenom3_FD_187292 | JGI IMG/M metagenome (GOLD analysis project Ga0209121, IMG submission 187292) | Oil polluted marine microbial communities from Coal Oil Point, Santa Barbara, California, USA - Sample 3 (SPAdes) (version 2) | ecosystem: Environmental > Aquatic > Marine > Oil seeps ...
AATAGACACTCACTAACCACCTGCTTGTCTATAGCGGTGGAAGCTCGAAGACAGGTTGTCTCTTGCTCAAGTATTCCTCTGTGCAAAAAGGAGACCCGAAACCATACTTGTCGGCACATTCCATCAGCTTATCAAATACCTCTGGCCTGAAGATAAGCTTGGTAGGCCTCACCTTATCCTGTACCATGCTTCTTATCATGGTGCCACTAAAATCTTGCTTTTCCTGGCTATGCCCACATAGTCCAGAGTAGGTCACCTCTCCACATATTGGACAGTACCACCACTCTAAGATACGCACCGGCTTAATATTTAAGCTGCCCTCAGGGATCTGGTCAAATATCCTGTGGGCATCATATGGAGCATAGTAGCTACCTACGCCAGCATGGTCTCTGCCAAACATATGATGAGTACAGCCTAAGTTCCCCCTTAAAATAGCATGGAAGATAGCTTCTTTTGGCCCAGCGTACCTCATATCCCATAAGACAATAGAGACCATATGTATATCATTTCTAAAATATCTGGCCTCATGTAACCTCTGGTGGCACAAAGCAATAGCCTCATCTATATAATCCCCTCTTCGCTTTGGTCCAATTATGCAGCTTACCAGTATTCCTGTTTGTAACTTTTCCACTGGCAGTTCTCCATTAGCAGAAAACCAGGCTCCCTTCATCAGCCATTCATGACCACTGTGGGGCACATTCCTTGTTTGATGTGCTACTACCCTCTTCCAACCTTTCTCGGCAAATTTTTCTCGTAATTGTCTGGGTGTATACCAGAATTTGTCAAACGGTGGATTAAATTTAGGAGTATTTACCAGTGTGACCTTTCCACTGATGAATGTATCTTTCAATTCATTAAACATCCTCGCGCCAGGATGTTTTATATCGGTTGTGCCTAAAACAGCCTGCTCCATTTTTACTCTGTTGTAATTAAAAATCTCTTCCACTTCTAAAATAGCTAAGGCACGACTCTGATAACTAAGAAGAATGGTATCTCCTTCCTTAATTCCCTTCTCCCTGATTTCCTCATTTGCAATATCAAATACAATGGGAATGGACCAGAGTGTGCCATTTACCAAGGTCATCTTTTCACATACTGCCTCTACATCTGCCTTACCCATAAAACCCTCTAATGGAGTAAAAAAGCCATAGGCAATATCAATACACTCCCTGGCACATCGCCCACTAATAGATACCCGTGTTAATCCTTTAATACGCTCCCTTGCCTCCGATGGCGAAGGTATCACTCTTTCTACAATTTCTTTACCACCATGCCCTATATATCTCATTTTTTTACCTTCCTTTTTGAGTTGATAATATAAAAATAGTGAAAGTAGAACTGTTGTTTTTTTGTGGAAAAAATTCAATGTCCATCTAATGAAACAACTAAATATACCCCAGGGAGGATAAAAATCGATGTTTCCTTTGCAAATCCCCCCACACCAAACATACCTGAGAGAAGTCCTATGAGAAGACCCAGCCCTACAATTCCCACCAGATTAACCTTTATTTGTGCTATGGGCAATAATATATTCATATTTGCTCCGTCTTGCACCCTCTTAATGGATGTAGTTCAAATTTCTGTGAAACCTTTCTAAGAAAAAATTCAATTATTCAATACTCCAAGTAGCCTGTGCGTTAAGGTTGTCTTGGATAAGCAGTTTTGTAAGGGCGAGTCTAACAAGCTCTAATCCTCAAACAGATCTCATCACTTTGCTCATCGCCTCAAGAGCACCTCACTGCTATCACTATTTTAAAAACGAGGTGCTCGCTAAGGTACACAGATAAAAGTAGAACCGAAAAGCAGCGTTACAAGACACCAAAAGAAAGCACTGGCAGTGATAAAAGTGCAAGATAATTATAGGAAAAAACTGGATGACTTCAATGAAGATTGAACCATGTCAAAGATAACAAGGCACTATAACCCATTTGGGATTCTATAAATTCTCCCAATTTGTAATTATGGTATAATGTTGTGATAAACACAAGATCTGGTATGATCTCTATGAACCTGCCTTTTCTTTTAAAGTGCCGGGACCATTATCTCATCACCGGGATTTAAAGTAGCCATCAAGGAAATAAAACAGCTTCAGTCGTCCCTATGGTAACAATAATCTCCTTTTCAGGGTCAACTTCTATTCCATTCAATACTTAGCAATTTTTAGGTAAAAATTAAGCTCAAATTAGCTCCAGCTATAGATTTGAACGTTATAGCTTCTTGATCCTTGATAATTAGCTATTCTCCCTTACAATATGAGGAAAAACACTATTGTAAGAGAGAGAAAAATGTTAAATATCATTTCCTCTGTACCAGCTCCTATTAAAAGATTCTCAAAGAACTTCGAAGAGGTTTTCGGTAAACACCAACTTGAAAACTTTCAAACTTACCTTTTAGGGCTTTGTCTTGAGCTAAAGAGAAAAAATCTTCAAGCCATAGGTAATTGCAAGTTAAAAGGTAATTATGATTCATTACACCACTTTCTTTCTCAATCCTCATGGGATGAGGAAAAGTTAAACGAGAAAAGGCTTAAGCTCATTCAAAGGGACAGGCGGACAAGGACATCTCAAAAAGGAGCCTTGATAATCGATGATACTGGCTGTAAAAAGACAGGAACATATACCGAAGGAGCTAAACCGCAGCGTTTAGGCAGCGAAGGACGTATCACCAACTGTAACATTGTGGTTACCTCTCATTATGTAGATGAAACAAAAGACTTTCCCATTAGCCTTGTTCCATATATTCCTCAGGATAAGTTTAAGAAAAAGGAGACCCCTTCTGAATTCCATACTAAGATCGATTTTGCCATAGAGTTAATAAAGGATGCCCTTCAAAAGGGAATTCAATTTAGGGAAGTCCTTATTGATAACCGGTATCTATGCAAGAAAGTAGTAGGATTTTGCGAGAGAAAAAATCTATATTGGTTTTCTAATTTGAAGAGGAACGATATCCTTTTACCGAAAGAGAAGAAGGAGAAAAGCAAAGAAAGTGAAAAAGCACGGAAGAAAGAGAATAAGAAGGTATCGTAAGATAAAGGAAAAGCTAACCGTGGAGGAGCTTGTAAGATCTCTTAAGGAAATTAAAAGGCATTGATACCTCGTATTTTTAGCCTATACTTATTTGGAAATCAGCAAGCTAAAAGGAGCCTTCCAGAGGGCATTTAAAGCTGATGCAAGCTTAAATACACTTGGAGAATTACTCAGAGTTTTTAGGAAGCTCAGCTTCCTCCACTTTTGCAGATGGCTTAAGGGTTACTACAAGGTTCTCTTAGGGTATCTACAAGTAAAAGCTTCCTATAATGTTGTCAAGTAGTCGCGACCTCCAGTAGAAAAAGTTGTGAAAGAACAATAGCGATCTTTGTCAATTCTTGCAATAATTTGCGGTAGGTATCCTCACCTTTTTATACTCCCTGCCTAATCTGGCGGATATATGTGGTATTCGGGCATTTCCCGATCCATAACTTCCTTCATTCGGGCTTAGGGAGCGGTGAGGGTTCATATGCTTTGACTCGGGCTTACCACTTCCTTTATAAGGGAGTGGTGCCAAATGAGCAATCTCTGAATCCCTCACCGCAAAATTAGCATGTTATTAACTTTGTAAAAAGATCGATTTTTTCCTTAAACTAACAACCTAATCTTTACCGTTTTTAAAGAAGCTCTTTCTCTCAGTTTTTGATCGTAAGTAGGATCAAAAGGTTTTTTCTCAGTAAGCATTCTATAGATTATACGGAGTAGCTTACAGGCTATAGCAACAATTGCTTTAGGTTTTACCTTCTTCTTATTAGGCTGATTAGCCAAAAGCTTAAGATAGCAGGCTTTAAGATGAGCATTATATCTAATGCAAGCAATAGCTGCCTGATAAAGAACAGTTCTCAAGGTTTTTCTGCCTCTTTTAGTGATGTGTCTTAAGCTGTGAATACTTATTCCTGACTCTGAGCCATAAAGATCAAGTCCGCTGAGCTTAATAAGCTGTTTTCCTGAGGAAAAATTAGCGATATCTCCTATCTCAGCAATAATTGAGGAAGCGGTAACCGGACCAATCCCAGAGATAGCGATGAGAAGACTGTAATCCTCTCTATCACTAACAATGCTTTGTACCTTAGTATTAATTTTGGCTATATTTTCCTTAAGACCTTTAAGTTCCTTTAAGAGAAGGTTAATCTCAAAGGAAACTGATTCCTCTTCTCCAGTTATACCTACAGAGAGATTAGCAAGATTATAAGTCTCCTCTGCTCTCTTTTTGGAGAGACGAGGGTTTTTCTCAGTCAACAAAGAGACGAATCGGGATTTTCCTAACTTCCTTATTTGAAAGGGAAAAGGGAAATTCTCCAGTATAATTATTGTGCTCTTTGCTGGAATATCGGTAAAATAGTGTTCCAACTCAGGGAAGATGTATCCTACTGCTCCTCTTAGCCGGCATCTCAAAGAAGCCCTTTGGGAGATTAATCGAGAGTAAATCTTGGTGAATCTCTTAAGCTCCCTTATCTCTTTATCTCTATAGATGGGAAGATAGAATTTACCTTGCTTCATAAGATCAGCAATATTATAGGCATCTTTAGGATCTGATTTATCCTTGGATACATTGATAGTCTCTCGATTGCGATTGACTACTAAGGGTGGATACAGTTACCACTCTTTTCCCTCGACTGACAAGATCCTCGTATAGATGTATCCAGTAATATCCTGATGGCTCCATGCCAAATAAAGTATGTGGTAGTTCCTCTTTTCTCTGATAGAATTTGCTCTGTCTCATTAGCTGGTTGAATCCATCGATGGTATTGGTAAAGAAGAATCTGCGTCTGAGTACTTTTCCCGCGGAGCTCATAAAGCGTGCACAGTGCCTAATTTTTCCGATATCCACAGCGATGATCAAGGTATTCTGGGAACTTCTTATCTCCATTTTGAGGTCATGGAGAATCTCTTTTGCCGATCTTTTTTCTCGTTGCATTTTTTGCCTCCTGGTAGAATATTTTTATTTGTCTATTGACAACTTACTCTACCGGAGGCTTGCTATTCTGCAAGTTCTTTATAATTCTGAGAAAGAACATATGTTTATATTTTCACAACATTATACCAGAGCAAATTTTAAAAAATAAGAGCTCTGAAAAAGTCTCCAAGATATTTTAAAGTGGGACAACTTTATCAAGAATGCCTAATTTTTACGGGTCTTATCCCTAAAAATGTCTTAAAATGAGCCTAAAGTGGGAGAAATTTTTGAACAAATAGTTAAATTCCAAGCTTTTCAGAGCTCTCAAAAATGGGATTTTGACTTCAAGGGATATTATATTTTGTTTCACTTGACATCATACCACACGACTTTAAGATCTTTTCATCCCTTTGGCTATTTCTCTTCCCCTTTCCAGCGCCTTTAAATTCATCTCTTCTGTTCCCTTAGGGACACTCTCCCTTACAGAACTTTTTAGAGCCTTTAGAGAAACAACCTCTGTTAAACCAACTAAGAAGCCTAACATAATCATATTGGCTACTATGACTCTACTAAACTCCTTGGAAGCAATTTGAGAAGCAGGAACTCGATACAGAGAAAAGAAATGATTTTCAGGTAAATCTTTTACCAACTCAGAGTCAACTATCAATATACCCTTGGGTTTTAAATCTTTTATATATTTATCCAGAGCTTGCTGAGACATAGCTACTAAAATATCCGGATTTATAACTTTGGGATAATCTATGCTCTCATCCGAGATGATAACCTCTGACCTTGCTCCCCCTCCTCTTGCCTCTGCTCCATAAGATTGAGTTTGTGTAGCTTTTTTCTTATCATATAAAACAGCAGCTCTTCCTAAAATCACTCCCGAAAGAACCACTCCCTGCCCACCAAATCCTGCAATTCTTATCTCCTTTTTCATCCTATCTTCTCCCTCATTTTTGCTATCTCTTCACAGAGCTCTGGTTCTTCTCTATCTACAAACTCTCCTACTATTATCTTTCCCCTAAGCTTATCTTCTTTTAATTTCTTTACCTTTTTAATATTCACCGAATTCTTTTTATATCCCTGCATCATAGTCACCGCGTCCCCTGCTCCTGTTCTTCTACCAAACTGAACAGGACACTGAGAGACAACCTCAATAAAAGAAAAACCCCCTTTTTGGGTTGCTTTTTTTATAGATTTCGTTAGCTGTCGAACATGATAAGTTGTCCAGCGAGCAACATAAACTGCTCCTGCTGCCTCAGCAAGCTTAGGAAGGTCAAAAGGCCTTTCTAAATTCCCGTAAGGAGTAGTAGTAGTTTTAAGGCCAAAAGGAGTGGTGGGACCCACCTGACCCCCAGTCATTCCATAAATTCCATTATTGACACAGATTACCGTTAAATCAATATTCCTTCTTGCAGCATGGATAAAGTGATTTCCTCCTATAGCTACAAGGTCTCCATCACCACTGATAACCATTACCTTCAGTTTGGGATTACTTAACTTAACTCCTGTAGCAAAAGCTATGGGTCTACCATGAGTTGTATGCAGAACATCAGCATTAAAGAAAGGGCTGGGAATCCAGGCAGCACAACCAATTCCGGAAACAAAAACGAAATCGTCAATATCTATTTTAAGCTCATCAATTGCCCTTAAAACACTTTGAGCTATAATTCCATTCCCACAGCCAGAACAACTCGTGGTAGAAAGAAAACCTTCTCGAACATATTTTATTAAAGGATGAACCATTTTCATTACATTACCTCCTTAATCATATAGGAATAGAGTTAACTCTGGGTAGATGAGTGAATGAGTAGATGAGGAAATATAGGTAAAGAAGTTACAAGAGATATTACCAAAAAGTTTGTCCAATCAACTCATTTACCCATCATCCCATTCACCCATTTACTCGCATCTTTGCCTCCCTAACTTTCTTTACGATAGTATCGGGATTGTGTAGTGTTCCCAGTATTTGAGGGGGGAGAAAGATAACCTTAGCTCTTCCTTTAGTTGCAGCCTCCACATAGGGAACTATCTGACCTAAATTATTTTCCAGGACAATGATTGTTTTAACTTTTCTGGCTAAATTTTCAATCTCCTCCTCAGGAAATGACCACAAACTGATAAGGCGGAAACTTCCCACATTAATATTCTCCCCCTTAAGTCTTTTTCTTGCTTCTTTAACAGCTCTATAGGTAATGCCGTAGGAGATTAAGGCAATATCAGAGTCTTCTATATCAGAATCTACAGAAATTATCTCATTTTTATGTTTACGGATTTTATTACTTAAAAGTCTAATTTCGTAATCGAGTGCCTCATAATCGGTAACATTCCTTTTCCCATAACTATTATGGGTAGAACCAGTCACATGAGACTTAAATCCCTGACCAAATATGGGCATTGGAGCTATATCCTCATCAAGAGAGCTCTTATATTCATTTAAACTCATTTTAGAAGGAGGCAGCTTTCTTTCTACTAAATTAATTTTACTCTCCTCAGGGATTAAAACCTCCTCTCTCATATGTCCGATAAAGGAATCGGCAAGAAGAAAAACAGGGGTTCTAAACTCTTCTGCCAAATTAAAAGCCTTAATAGTTAAATTAAACATCTCCTGAGAGGAAGAAGGAGCTAAAGCAATTATTTCATATTCACCATGAGAGCCTCTTCTTGCTTGTAAAATATCTCCTTGAAGAGATAAAGTCGCACTGCCTGTTGAGGGGCCTCCCCTTTGAATATTAACAATCACGCAGGGAGTTTCTGTAGCTATAGCATAGCCAATATTCTCCAACATTAAACTAATCCCCGGTCCGGAGGTAGCCGTCATTGCCTTGGTTCTTCTCCAGGAAGCACCAATTACCGCGGCTATTGAGCCTAGCTCATCTTCCATTTGAGCATAGGTTCCCCCAACTTCAGGTAATCTTCTTGCCATTCTTTCAGCAATTTCACTTGCCGGGGGGTTATAGGATAGCCAGCAAAGAACCTACAGCCAGCAGCAACGGCTCCCTCAGCACAGGCAATATCGCCCTGCATAAAATGAAGACCGGTTAAGACTCTCTTAGGCAACTTTTCTCCTCCTCTCCTACAACAATAGCTAAATCCGGACAATACAACATACAGTTTCCGCACAAAGTGCAATTCTCCTCATCTACCACCTCTGGAGGATGGACTCCTCTTTTAGTAATTCTACCCGACATTTTTAAAATATTCTTAGGGCAAAAAGCAACACAAATACCGCACCCTTTGCATAAATCTTCGTTTATCTCAATCATAGGTTTCTATCCCTCCAACTAAATTATTTTCTCTTTTCTTAAATAGAGAATCTTCTCTTCATCGTATCCAAGTAAATTAGAAAGAATTTCATTGGTATGCTCGCCAAGAAGAGGAGGAGGAGTCTTAATAAGAGCTGGAGTATGGGAAAATTTCATGGGAATACCTGCAAGTTTAATTTTACCTGCTGAGGGGTGATTTACCTCAACAACCATCTCTCTATTCAATACCTGAGGGTCACTAAACACTTTATCAATAGTGTTTATGGGGCCGCAAGGTATTCCATTATCTCTACATAATTTAATCCACTCCACTCCTCTTTTTTTTAATATCACCTTATTTAAAATTCCTATTAGCTCTTCCCGATTTTCAACCCTTTTGGGATTCGTTTTAAACTTAGGATCCTCTGCTAACTCTTCAATTTCAGCCAATTTACAAAATTTTTTCCACTGTAAATCATTTCCTATTGCCAGAGCAACATATCCATCCTTTGCCTTAAATACTTGATAAGGAACTATATTAGGATGAGCATTGCCATATCTTTGGGGAACTTTACCGGAAATGAGATAATTACTTCCTACATTAACTAACCAGGCTACCTGAGCTTCAAGAAGAGAAGTCTCTACTTTTTGTCCCTTGCCAATTTTCTCTCTGTAAATTAAAGCAGCTAATATAGCACTGGTAGCGTATAACGCTGCTGTTACATCCACTATAGCTACGCCCACTTTCATTGGCGGCCCTTCAGGTTCTCCCGTAATGCTCATAATTCCACCCATCGCCTGAATAAGAAAATCATAACCAGGCAGGTCTCGATAAGGTCCCGTTGTTCCAAAAGCAGAAATGGAGCAATAAATAAGCTTCGGATTAACTTTTTTAAGTATTTCATAGTCCAATCCCAATTTATCTATCATTCCATAACGAAAATTCTCAATAAATATATCACTTTTCTTAACAAGCTTTTTTACAATCTTTATTCCTTCAGGATGTTTTAAATTAACGGTTATACTCTTTTTATTTCGATTAAGGCAGATAAGGTAAGCGCTTTCTCCCCCTTTAAAAGGAGGACCCCACTGCCTTGTCCCATCACCAATTTCAGGCTGCTCAACTTTAAGAATTTCCGCTCCCAAATCACCTAACATCATAGAACAATAGGGCCCTGCTAAAACTCTTGATAAATCAAGCACTCTTATCCCTTCCAACGGCTGATTATTTGTATAGTTCGCTTGTTTCATTTATACCCGACTCCCCTAACATATAATACAATCATTAACTTCCCACTAAAAAATTTCTCATTTTTGGTTATTATGAAAGAAAACTATTAGCCTATTGGTAAAGAGAGACTTTAACGTCTCTTATTTGCTCTCTCCAGCGCAGATTATTTAAAACCTGCGTTTATCCACCTCCCTTATCCCTTTCTCTAAAATGGAAAACCCCTCCTCAAGTTCATCATCACTGATAACAAGAGGCATCAGTGTCCTGATAACATTACCATAAGTACCTGCTGAGATAAGGATTAATCCTCTCTCATAACACTTCTTTACTAAAAGGTTAGTCTCCTCTTTTGCTGGCTCTTTACTCTTTCTATTCTTTACCAGTTCCATTGCCACCATAGCCCCCAAACCTCTAACATCTCCAATAAGAGAGTATTTTTCTTGCATCTCTTTAAACTTTTCTAAAACCTTCTCTCCAATCTTTTGAGCTCTAAAGAGAAGGCCTTTCTTCTCAAATATATCAAATACAGCTAAAGCGGCTCTACAGGCTAAGGGATTTCCTCCAAAGGTTCCTCCTAAGCCTCCTACATGAGGGGCATCCATTATCTCGACTCTACCTGTAGTCCCACTTAAAGGAAGACCAGCAGCTAAAGATTTAGCTGTAGTAATAATGTCTGGTTCAATATTAGAATATTCTACAGCAAACATCCTTCCGGTCCTACCAAATCCTGTCTGAATCTCATCAGCAATAAAGAGGATACCATTCTCCTTACAAATCTCTTTTAATCTGGGAAGAAACTCCTTTGGAGGAACAACAAATCCTCCTTCACCTAAAACAGGTTCCACTATTAAAGCGGCAATATTCTCTGCAGGGACATATGTATGAAAAACCTCTTTTAGATGTTCAGCACATCTTAGGTTACAGGAGGGATACTCTTCCTTGAATGGACAACGGTAGCAGTAAGCATAAGGGACTCTATATATCTCAGGAGCAAAGGGACCAAAGCCAAACTTATAGGGTTTTATCTTGCTGGTAAGAGTCATAGTTAATAAAGTTCTTCCATGAAAAGCATCCTCAAAACAGATTACAGCATCTCTTTTTGTATAATAGCGAGCTATTTTAATGGCATTCTCTACCGCTTCTGCTCCACTATTAGCAAACATACTCTTCTTCTCAAAATCTCCTGGAGTTGCCTCATTCAACTTTTTAGCTAAGGCAATGTAAGGCTTATACATTACTACATGAAAGCAGGTATGGATATATTTTTCAGCCTGGTCCTTTATGGCAGAGACAACTTCTTCAGCGCAATGCCCCACATTCTCTACCCCTATTCCTCCAGCAAAATCTATATATCTTTTTCCTTCTACATCCTTAAGAATTGCTCCTTTAGCTTCGGAAACAAAGAGAGGAGTAACGTTAAAAGGACCTCGGGGAATATACTTTTGTCTTTCCTCGAATAATTCCTGATTGGTTTTCATATTAACCTCCCGATGTTTTTATAAAATTTAATTAATTTAATTAAAAAGAAGGGGGAGTAATAGCCCAGACAGTCTCTGCATAAAAGTTTTCTATTATGACATGGTTCATTCTTCCCTGAAAGGTCCTAAAAAGAAACTTAATTATTGAACGTTTTTTTCTTTCTTTAGAAGCCTTCTTTTTTAAGCTAATGGGCCTATTTATTTTCTTATCTCTCACCTCCCCCTGGCCCCTATTTTTAGCTTTCCTCTTATCAGAACCCCTTGGATTTCACTTTATAAGTGCCGTTTCTGTAAACTTTCTCACATCCACAATTAGGACATCTTACAGGTTTTGAATCATCCTTTTGTGGTTCTAATTTCTCTCTTAGTAGATGAATTTGCTTTTCTTTTTCCTCAAGGTAGTCCATAAGAGTATCTATTTCCCCTCTCAGAGCCTCTATATTCTCCTCAGGTGTCTTTTTGGGATGTTTAAATTTAGGACCTCGCTTACGAAGCTCTAATGCTTGCTCTAAAGCAGCCAATGCCCTTTCCCTCCAGGTATATACAGAAGCTCTATGAACTCCAATTTTCCGCATCTTCTGGTTGTATCTTCTCCCCTGATATTACTCTGGACACTACTTCAATTTTCTTCTTGGGCAGGGGATAGCTTTAAAACTCAATTCCAGACCCCCCATAATTTATTCCTAACTCATTTGCATTATAGTCGTATAGGAGGGCAATTGTTAAGGAAAAAATGTATAATAATTATGAGAAAGAACTGACCTACTTCACAGAAAATTGAACCATGTCTCTAAGTTGCTGATCTCCCATATTTGCATCAGATTTACATATATCCCAACTTCCGCAGCCTATCCATTGCCTTTTCCTTGTCCTGTTTTCTGCCAGCTCTTTCAGTTGTACGCTCAAGGTCCTGTTCCCATGCAGGTACACCAACTGCCATTGGATTACTGGTGGTTCTTGCTCCTAAGGAACGGTAGCCTATCTCATAAAGTGGACAGTAAGGGATGTTGTGCAGTTTAATGTTATTCCATATATTCCTTTCTGTGAAATGCAAAATTGGAGATATTCTGGTATGCTCAGGCATTAAATAGCCACTCTCTTTTTTTGTGAAATACTCATCATGCTTTCTTGCTGCTTGCTTATCCCATCGAAGAGCCATAAACAGAGCTTTTATATTATTTTCCTCAATAAACTGATTAAGTACAACCGTTTTCATCAGATGATTGCCCGCATAAGATTCTGCTTCAAAGGTGAATGAATCTTCTTCAAATCCAATCCGTTTGAGTTCAGCCTGATTTCGCTCATTTAAATCCTTCACCCTTTTGTTTTCAATTTACTCTTTTCTCGAAAGTATTGCCGAATCGGCCATAAAATAGATAATATAGTTATACCAATTAAAACGACACAAATAGGTCTGGTAAAAAAAATCAAAGGACTACCACGCGACATAATTAATGATTGCCTTATTGAATTTTCTAACAACGGACTTAATATAAAAGCAATGAGAAAAGCAGCTGGGTTCAATCCCGTCTTCTTCATTAAATACCCTCCTAAACCAAATACAACCATCACCTTCATATCAAATATATTAAGATCACACCCGTATGCCCCAATACAACATAAGATTAGAATAACAGGGAAAAGTATCGTCTTAGACACAGAAAATAAGCGTCTGGCAAGCTTAATAAATGGAAATCCTAAAAGTAACATTGTGGCATTAGCCAGAAGCATTAAGATAAATAGACCATAAAGCATTGAAGGATGCTCTTGCATGAGCATAGGACCCGGCATCATCCCATGAATCATAAATGCACCCATCAAAACAGCTGCACTTAGACTTCCTGGGATACCTAAAGTTATGGTTGGGATTAAATTAGCTCCACATACAGCATTATTTGCTGCTTCCGGAGCAGCTATACCCTCAAGATTCCCTTTGCCAAACTTCTCTGGATGTTTGGAAGTGCGCTTGGCACTATCGTAAGCTACGAAAGCGCTTGTAATACTTCCAATTCCAGGAAGAGCACCGAAAAAAGTACCTATTGATGCTGAGCGGAAAATTACCGAAAGATTTTGTTTAATTTCACCTAAGGTAAGCTTATTGTTTTCAGAATTGCTATCTAATGATAATTTTTCCTTTATTTTATGTCTATCAGTATCTCCCCGGACTATACCCTCTACTTGCACCAGAATTTCTCCCAACGCTAATAAGCCGATAAGCAAAGGAAGCAATTGTAATCCTCGGTCTAAGTTAATCGATCCGAATGTATAACGTGGAGTAGTTAATATTGGGTCTAAACCGACTATAGCTACGATCAGCCCTAAGAATCCAGAAGCCAAACCCTTTAGCATAGAACCCCGTGATAAACTGCCTACAATGGTTAACGAAAATAAAACTAACATCGCGAATTCCGGAGGACCCAGTTTTAAAGCTACTGCAGCTACAGGAACAGCTACAGTTAATAGAACTAAGTCACTAAAACTATCGCCCATTACCGAGGCAACCAAAGCCATTTTTAATGCTTTCCCCCCCTTCCCCTGTTTATAAAGAGGATATCCATCAAAGCACGTAACTGAAGCCTCGGGAGTCCCCGGAGTATTAAGTAGTATAGCCGATGTCGAACCACCATACAGGCTACCTTTATAACACCCAACCAGAGCCGCTATCGCTGTTAGGGGATTAATATAGTAAGTTAAAGGAATCATCATAGCTATAACCATGGTTCCTGTAAGTCCCGGGATACACCCTAAAACCATACCTAAACTTACTCCACCTACAATCCCGATAATATTTTGTATGGTAAAAGCAAGTTCAAATCCACTTCCTATGAAAGCTAATGTAGAAGCCAACATTTTTCGCTCCTTAATAAAAAATCCCACTGAGCATCCCCATGGGTAAAGGATAGCGCATTGCTACTTCAAATAAAAAATATACTCCTGATGTAACAATTAAGGTGACCAAAACTATGTATCGCTTCAGTACTTTAAAGTAACCCATACCTAAAATCAAGCATAATGGAGTCATAATAAAGTACCCAACGGATTCCATGGTGAAAGCATAAATTCCTGTTATAACAATAGCAAAAAGTATTTTATTAAACCCGGACCTTGAAGGAAAAATCTTCTCATTCAGTTTTTCCTTTAATGAGAAACTTCTCCAAATAAGCAAACTACTTACTAACAGCAATAGAGTATTCGCAAACAAGGGAAATATAGTTTGGGCCGATCCCAATGGTCCTATTTGTAAAGGGATTAGTAAGAAAAAATTAATCAAGGAAAAAATTAAAAGTATACCTCCAACTTTTGTATCTTTATTCATCATTGTTTTCTACCTCAATACAAAACATAAAAGAAGAAAAATAAAAAGCATCGTGATGGCGAAAGTAGATTTTCACCATCACGATATAAATCACATTACTTTATTAGTTCTAACTTCTTCAGCATTTCGCCCCATTCAATATAGAGCTTTCTTGCCAACTTACCATATTCCTCCCCGCTCATCCACTCAGGATTTAAAGTAAGTTTGCGTAATTCTTCTTGCACCCCAAGATCATTTACAGCTTTTTCAAAAACTTGCTCAAGATATTTTCTGGCAGACTCTGGTATATCTTTTGGGGCAATAAGAGACATATAAGAAGCCTGGAAAAAAGGATATCCTTTTTCTATCATCGTAGGAACATTTGGTACAACCGGTATACGTCTTTTACTAGTTATTAACAATACTTTAATCTTCCCAGCTCTTATTGGAGAAAGCATAGATACGAATGTATTGTTAATTATAGTAACATGGCCTCCAAGAAGTGCCGCAGTTTCTGGAGCTCCTCCTTTAAATGGAACATGTATCCAGTTAAAATCTTCGTGCACACCTATACGAGCTGTAAGCAAGTGATTAGTCGTTCCCGTACCGCAGCTTCCATACGTTACTATACCCGGATTCTCTTTCACATAATTTACAAATTCTTCCCATGTGTTCCACGGTGCATCTCCTCTTACAGCTAAGCAATACTCGTAAGGCATAACAACACCAAGCTGGACAATGTCTTCAAAAGGGTCGTAAGGTAACTTACGAAGCTGAGGATGTATACACACAGAAGGCATATTACACGTCCCTATTGTATAACCATCGGGCTTAGCTCTTGCTACGGTAGCTACCCCGAGTGTTCCCCCCGCACCTGTTACATTTTTACAAATTATTGGCTGTTCTATTTCTTCCGCGACCTTTCTAACCACTGTACGAATTGCTATATCACTTGTCCCTCCCACTGAAAAATTGATAATGAGATTAATGGGTCGCGTTGGATACTCGGCTGCAAGACCCATCGAGCCATAACACAACATTAAACTTACTAACAGCAAACCAACTAAGCATAACTTAAAATTTTTTCTCTTCATTATTTCTCTCCTTTTTTACATCATCTAACCTATTTGCCTATCTCTTTAAAGCTTTTTATCCTCTCACCCCCTCTCGAGCTTTTATTAATCTTTTCATAAAAATTGCTAAAAACCTCAAAACTTAAACTTTAATTTTTTAAAAAGTTACTTTAAAACTTATTCAATATAACCTAAAGCTCGTAGCCGGCTATCTATTTCTGCTTTTTCTTTTGCTGAAAAAACAGCACTAGAACCACTTTTTGTTTTAATTAAAAAATTATTTAATTGTCCCCTCATATTTTCCAACATTTTTTTCTCTTCTTCTCCTCTCATACCAGGCAAGAGATTTTTTTGTTCAGAAGGATCGTTTTTTAAATTATAAAACTCCTCACTACCTTTAGTGAGGTTTCTTATAAATTTACACTCTTCTGTTCTTAAAGCTTGTATTGCTCCCGGTCCCCTTTTCTCAAATAGTTCTTCTGCATATGCATAGTTCACTAAACCTTGTGCGTTACCTTTTGTTGTTGCAGGGCAAAGATTAATGCCATCAAATCCTAAATTCTCTATTGGTATTTCAAGAAAACTTAAGAGAGTAGGAACCACATCTATAGACCTCACCATTCCTTTTATCTTCTTTCCTCGCGGTAGGCCTTTACCTTTCATAACAAGTGGTACTTTCAAATCTTGATCATAAAGAGTAAGATGCTGAGGAAAATATATCTCGTCTCGCCAAGGAGTAGTGAAACCAGGATGTTCCCCAATTCCGGTACCATGATCCGCCATAACTACTAAAATTGTATCCTCTGCTATGTTTAATTTCTCCAAAACAGTAAGAAGCCCCCCAAGAAGTTTCTCGTCCATTAATTTAATTAAAGCACCCATATAGCGAAAATCAGCAAGTACTCCTTCTTTGATCCATCCTTTCTTAAGAAGAGAATTTTCCGCTCCTTCGTGAGTTTCATAATAATGGCCCCAGATGAAAAAATCAGATTTATAATTTTCTTCCAACCATTTAAACATATTGTCAATCCACCAGTGCCCCTCGTAAGATATTGCCCCAGATTCTTCTTTTAGTGTTCCCCACGAAGCATCTCCTTTAGGCTCATCAAAGAAATCAAAACCTCGATTAAAGTTATGTCTTGCCCCCAACAATCCATTTCCAACAAAACCAGCAGTCTTATATCCCTGTCCTTTTAATATTTCAGCTATTGTGGTAGCCTCAATGCGACAAAAAGGGTCTCTCACAGTATGTTTATTTGGATAGGCTCCACATAATATAGAGGACATACAAATTGGTGTAAGAGAACTTGGTGCAATACAATTTTCAAATAAAACACCTTCTCGAGCAATACTATCCCAATTCTTTGTAATTCCTCTGTTATATCCATAACAACCTAATCGATCTGAACGAACTGCATCTATGCTCAGCAAAATAACACCCCGTTTTTGTTGAATAGGCATCTTAAATTCCTCCTTTACTTAAGTATATATTATATTTTTATCCCTTTATAATTTAAATTTTCATCTTTGTCATCGGTTTTCCAGGTCCCTCCAAATAGCTTTGCCTCTTTGTTATACTGCTCAATACAAGATCAATAATAATAGTAAAACCTGATTCGATTTACATATACCCCAACTTCCGCAGCCTATCCATCGTCTTTTCCTTATCCTGTCTTCTGCCAGCTCTTTCAGGCGTATGCTCAAGGTTCTGTTCCCATGCAGGGACACCAACTGCCATTGGATTACTATTAGTTCTTGCTCCTAAGGAACGGTAGCCTATCTCATAAAGTAGACAATAAGGAATGTTGTGCAGTTTGATGTTGTTCCATATATCTCTTTCTGTAAAATGCAAAATCGGAGATATTCTGGTATGCTCGGGCATTAAATAACCACCCTCTTTTTTTGTGAAATACTCATCATGCTTCCTTGCCGCCTGCTCATCTCTTCTAAGAGCCATAAACAGAGCTTTTATATTATTTTTCTCAATGAATTGATTGAGCACAACCGTTTTCATCAGATGATTGCCCGCATAAGATTCTGCTTCAAAGGTGAATGAATCTTCTTCAAATCCAATCCGTTTGAGTTCAGCCTGATTCCGCTCGTTTAAATCCTTCACCTTAACAGTATTGCCTAAATGGCTCTGACAGCATTTAAGCACATCGAAATTAGCGAGCCACCTAAGATCTATGTTCCATTTTTTGGATGTTCTTATCAGGAAATCTGTGATTTCCGGGAATGCATCCCCTTCATCAATTGTTATAACTTTTGGGAGCTCAATATTATCCTCCAGACATACCTGACGAGTTATCCATAGGTTTGTGGTACTATCTTTCCCGCCTGTCCATGTGATAGCCATCTCAAGAGGCTTGAACTTTTCAAATGCTTTGTGCACTATCCCTTTTGACTTCTCAACTAATTCTGCACATCTTTTTTTCACTTCTTCAGTCATTTTCACTTCTCCTTCTTTTTTAATTTCCTTTTCCTACTGTCAGCTATGAGCTATTTGTCCTTTTACTCTTTAACCCATCTCCTTATTCTTGGTTTCAATTTTTTCTTCATATTCTCTGCCAGAGATGATGCATTAATTATATTATTCAATTCCTTTGGGTCCTCTTTAAGGTTATACATTTCCCAGATATCATCGCTCTCTCGGTATATTATTTTAAGGTCATCCTCTCGATAAAAGTAGACTGGCTTATCTGTCTCTTCTTCTTTATTACCTATCTTATCAATAGCTTCACCAAAACATCCCTTCTTAGGATAATCCTCAAAAGGAAGGAGAGAATGGCCTTCAAAATCTTCTGCCGGTTCAAGGCCAAAGAGATAATTTATAGTTGGAGGTATATCGATATTGCTGACCAAGGTATTGCAAACCTCAGCCTTAACTCTGTCATAGCCATAGACAAAGAGAGGTATATCTATAAGCTCGGAATACATTTTTCCATCATGAGAAAGACTGCCATGTTCATTGAACTCATCACCATGGTCTGCAGTCATAATAATTACCGAGTTCTTCAGGAGGTTAAGTTTCTCCAATATACCAAAAAATTCTTTAACATAATCATCGATTTCCCGAATATGAGCATCGTAAAGTTTTTTTAGAAGGCCTACCGTTTCTTCATCCGAAACATCCCTTTTTAAAAGTACATTTTTAAATAGATTAAACATCTCATCTTGACTAATACTAATGGAGGAGTCCACCATATCAATGTATTTTCTCTCAGGAACATAGGGTTCATGGACATCCATGTAATGTACCCATAGAAAAAATGGCTTGTATTTTCCTTCTCTGGTATACGAGAATAAGCATTCATCCACCTTGCTATTAATTCCATCACCCTTTATATAAGGAATTTCCGGGCTGACATCAGCATCCATAGAATCATAAAAAATATCCCACCCTCGGTTCCAGCCAAAATAACCGCTAAGATATGGATTTGAATGAAATGCGGCTGTTACAATCCCGGATTTCTTAAGTGCTTCGGAAACCAAAGTCCTTTTTGGTGAAAGTTTCTTTCCTCTTCCATATTCAAGATAATAAGAAGATGTAAGTATCCCTGGAAATGACGCCTGTGTATATGGCCCAATAGATTGGGCTTTTGTAAATCTGATGCATTTATTCTGCAAAGAATCAATAAATGGAGTTAATCCACCTTTATTACCATACCCTCCTAAAACATCTCTCCTTAGTGTGTCCACTGTTAACAAAACGACGTTTTTCAACCGACGCTCCTTTTAATAACTTATTCAGATAAGTTCTACAGAATAGCTGCATTTATCAGCCCGGATTATGTCCCTTCGAAATTCGAAAATTCTGGTATCGTTATAAGCTGTTCGTTCTACCAAAAGAGCTAAAGAACCAACGGAAACATTGAGTTTCCTTGCGTCAACCTTATTCATCAAGATAGGTTCGAAAGTCTCTCGAACCCGGCATATTTTCACCCTATATTTCCTCATTATAAGCTCATAAAGAGGAATAGTAACCAGGTCTTCTTTCTCTAACTCCGGAAACAGCTCCTCTAATAAGTAAGAAGTATCCAGGAACGCGGGTTCCCCACTGGCAAGTCTAACCCGTACTATTTTATAAACTCTCTCTCCTTCATTTAGTTCCATAGCTTTTTTAACAATTTCATTAGGATAGATTATCTTCTTTTGTATTACCCGTAAGGAAGGCTCAAGTCCTTTTTCTTCCATATCCCGGCTAAAACTATAAAATCTGCTCACTGGTTGAATTACTCCAAGTTTGGCTACAAAAGTGCCCTGTCCTGGTTTTCGATATACCAAGCCATCCCTGGTCAGCTCAAGTATAGCCTGCCTTACTGTTCCTCGGCTAACTCCGTATTTTTTACATAACTCCGTTTCCGAAGGTATTAGAGTATGAAGTGGCCACTCCCCATTCTCTATCTTCTTCTTTAATTCTTCAGCTAATTGGTGATAAAGTGGGATAGGTGAGTTCTCATCTAATAAAGGCATTTGTATCTCCTACAAAGAGGTTTTAAAGAGAAAAATATTTTGTATTTCTCGTTTTTTTATTTTGTCCAGGAAAGATTTATATATTAAGTCAAATAATTGTCTATACATTTATAAGTATATAACAAATTTATAAATTGTCAACCCCGCACCTTCAATCTCCTTAAAAGTCCTTATTTTATGCGGGTTTCAGCGATTGAGGTAGTCATTTTTGAGACTTATAAGGTAGATGAGTGAATGGGTAAATGAG